>JGI24890J29729_1000006_pt1 | contig 295192 bp, 293 predicted proteins | sample FreactcultureFD7_FD_29729 | JGI IMG/M metagenome (IMG submission 29729) | reverse complement strand
ACCTCTTGTGTGTCGGTTGTTCCGCCAGGAGCACGGCCGATTAGCAACGTTCGGAAGGGATAACCGCTGAAAGCATCTAAGCGGGAAGCTCGCTTCAAGATTAGGTTTCTCACCGATTTATCGGGTAAGACCCCCAAGAGACCATTGGGTTGATAGGCCGGAAGTGGAAGCGAAGCGATTCGTGGAGCTGACCGGTACTAATAGGTCGAGGATTTAACTACTTATTCTTTTGATCAAGTTAATTCTTGAAAGAAAAATTTGCAACGCGTTCACTGTGTGGTTCCCGAGTTACGGTCGGGAACTGATTACATCAACAAGATTTATTTCTTGTTATGAATCGACTGACAACTCAATAGAGTTTCGGCGGCCATAGCGAGAGGGAAACGCCCGGTCCCATTCCGAACCCGGAAGCTAAGCCTCTCAGCGTCAATGGTACTGCAAGGGGGACCTTGTGGGAGAGTAGATCGCCGCCGGACATCATTTATAAAAGGAGTCCTCCTTTTATTTACTTAATTGTAAATAGAAGTCGAGTGGCTCCTTTTTTATTTCTCAATTTATTCAGCATTAATTTATTCAGCATTAATTTATTCAGCATTAATTTTGCACAGTAATTGTTTTGCACAACCTCCCTCTCGTAAATTTTTTGAAATCCATTTCCAAAGAATACTTTGATGCGTACTGATAATCAGATCAGCTTTTTTTGCAGCGATCAACAACTTTTATGGAGGATAAAGATGGGCAAGGTAATCAAATCCGGAAAGGCTAATTCGACTACACACAAGTCGACTACACACAAGCAGACTAATGAGGTCTACTTATTGGGTCGCGTGAGTAGCCTTACAAAGGAGCGAGAACTACCGAGTGGCGATAAGGTCGTTGAATTTCGTCTTGTTATAGGTCGGGAGAAATCGGCAAAAGAAGGCAGCAAGAAGCAGGTCGACACCCTTGATATTGCAGCATGGAGTTCGGTCTCTCGAAAGCGCGCTCTGACGCTTAAAGTTGATGACTGGGTGGAGATAGATGGAGCGGTTCGCCGTCGCTTTTGGCAAGCACCGACCGGTTTAGCAAGTCGTTGGCAGGTAGAGGCTACTTGCATCCAGAAAATCTAAAAGCAACTATAAAAATCGGTAATTCCGCTGCAAAATCGCGGGTTTTGTATGGAATTGGATACGGTTAGCCCATGATTGAAGAGATTAAGGCTCGAATTGCGGCCATTCAGGAATTACCTCTGGATTCGCATTCAACAGAGTACGAAAGCATTCATCAGGAATTAGTAACCGCCCTAGCGCAGATTGACGGACTCTAAAAAAATTGAAAACTCGATTAGATGCTGAACTGGTTCGGCGAGGATTGGCTCGATCACGCGATCATGCCGCAGACCTCATTGAATCACGTTCGGTATTAGTAACAGGGATTCCAGCATCTAAGCCAGCGACTCAAGTTGATGCCGAAACGTCCATCACCATACAGGGCGATCGCGATGATTTCGTTTCTAGAGGCGGCCATAAATTGGCGGGCGCGCTAGATGCTTTCCCCGAGATTTTAGTTTCAGGTAAACGCGCGCTAGATGCCGGAGCTTCTACTGGTGGTTTTACAGATGTTTTACTAAAACGAAATGTTGCCGAAGTCGTAGCAGTCGATGTTGGCTATGGTCAATTGGCTTGGGAACTTCGCCAGGATTCAAGAGTTGTCATTTTGGATCGCACAAATGTTAGACATTTAACTATCGAACAAGTTGGCCAACCCGTTGATTTAGTTGTGGCAGATCTTTCATTTATCTCCCTGACTCTTGTATTGCCAGCCCTGGTTTCCGTTTCCAAGACGAGCACTGATTATTTAGTAATGGTGAAACCACAATTTGAAGTGGGTCGTGAAAAGCTTGGCGCCGGAGGAGTTGTTCGTGATGCATCATTACGAAAGGCTGCGGTTCAAGAGGTGGCCGATAGCGCGTACGACATGGGTCTAGGTTGTCTTGGGGTTGTAGCTAGTACTTTGCCTGGTCCATCAGGGAATGTTGAATACTTCCTGTGGCTAAAAAAGGGTGCGAGCGAGATATCTGAATCCGCGTTAGATCTTGCTATCTCAGAGGGGCCACAATAATGAAATCAATATTACTGGTGGTTCACCCAACTCGAACTGATGCAATTGCACTTGGAAAGGAACTTGCCAGAGTCTTGGCAGATTCTCAATACAAAGTTTTTACAAATCACACTGATCTTATTCCGACGGCCACAAATTTTGAAAAGGACTCTTCTGCAGATCTTGCGATTGTTTTAGGTGGTGACGGAACAATTCTTCGCGCCGCAGAATTGGTTCGCGGTTCAAAGACGCCAATTATTGGAATCAATATGGGAAGCGTTGGTTTTCTCGCTGAAATCTCAAAGCCAAGCGTCGAGGAACTCTTAAAGAAAATTAAATCTGATTCATTCAAAACTGATACCCGACTTCTTTTGAAGTATGAAGTAATTCGAGATGGCAGTGAAGTTGCCTCGGGTTGGGCCTTAAATGAAGTAACCATCGAGCGAAGCAGTACTCAGATGGTGGAACTATTCGTCCAGATCGATGATCGTCCACTCTCTAGATGGGGCTGCGATGGTGTTATTTGCGCTACCCCAACAGGTTCTACTGCATATGCCTTCTCGGCCGGTGGTCCAGTTCTTTGGCCATCAGTGAACGCGATTGTTCTGCTTCCGCTTGCGGCTCATGCACTCTTTTCTAAACCTATGGTCATCTCTCCTGATTCAAGGATAATTATTGATATCGAATCTGATTCTGCTGAAGTTTCAGCGGATGGCATGCGCAAGTTCGACCTAGAGCGAAGTGATCGAATACGAATTTCTAAAGATGTAGAGACCATCCAACTCGTCCATTTAGATGATTCTGTATTCACGGATCGTTTAGTGGCGAAATTCAAGTTACCGGTAGAAGGTTGGCGTGGTCGAGGCGCGTAGCAGGCTTTGCGATCTTACGATTCGCAATCTTGGAGTCATTGAATCTGCGGAAGTTAATTTTGGTCCTGGATTAACCGTTCTCACGGGAGAAACCGGCGCCGGTAAAACCATGGTACTTACTGCTCTAAATCTAATATTAGGGAATAAATCTGATTCAGATCTAGTTCGCACTGGAACGGATCGGCTACAAGTTACGGGAAATTTTTCAGTAAGTGGCTCTGTCAAGAACTTGGTTGAAGAAATTGGCGGCGTCGTAGAAGATGGCGAGTTGTTGATTTCAAGGTTTGTTAATTCAGATGGGAAATCAAAAGCGACCTTGGGCGGAGCTCCATCGACCTTAAACGCTCTTGCGCATTTGGGAGGCGATCTAATCGAGATTCATGCGCAATCAAGTAGCGCCAGACTTGCGAAGGCAAATATCCAACGCGATTTACTTGATTCATTTGGTGAATATTCGAATTTAATAGAAGAGTACCAATCTGTTTTTAAGGAGCATGTTGCGCTGCTTGAACGAATTGAAAGCCTCAGAAGGCAACTTTCAGAGCGTGACAAGGAAGTCTCTAGATTGGAGACATTCTCCAAAGATTTCAATGCCGTAAATCCAGTCACGCGCGAGCTGCTTGAAATAGAGAATGAGATTTCGCGGCTGGGTTCGGTTGAAGCGATCAATTCCGCTCTCAGTCTGGCTATTGCCGCACTCGTTGAAGATGAATCAAGTGCAATAAATGGCCTTCAGGCGGCAAGAAAATCGCTGGAGTCACTATTTGGGAAGGACTCGCATTTAGATAGTTATATTGAGAAATTCCGGGAAGTTATTATGGATTTTGATGAACTAAGTAGTGATCTTGGAAGATATTTAGCGAAGTTGGAAGCTGACCCTAAACGCTTTGATTACTTGCAAGAGCGAAGGTCGGCGATAGTTTCATTAATCAAGAAGTATGGTGTGGGTTCTGATCGCGAGCAGGCATTTGAAGGGCTATTGAAAGAAGCAGAGAGAGTCCAAGAGGCCTTATCTGATTTACAAGGTGGCGATGATCGTTTATTGGACCTAGAGCAACAAGCCAAAAGGAATTTTGAATCGCTCAAAAATATAGCCAAGTCTCTATTCGAAGCTCGCGAGAAGTGCGCGAAAAGTATCTCCTCGTCGGTCACTAATGAACTTGCGGCGCTCTCGATGCCAAAGGCGAGCTTCGTTGTTGAAGTAAGAAACCTAGGGGGCGATAAGTTTTCAGATTACACAGTTTATGGATGTGACGAGATAGCTTTCTTATTCACGAGTCATCAGGATGGAAAGCTGCTGCCGATAGGCAAAGCGGCTAGCGGCGGCGAACTTTCCAGAGTTATGTTGGCGCTCGAGGTTGTATTGGCTAAGAATTCGAAGATTGGAACATATATCTTTGATGAAGTGGATGCTGGCGTTGGTGGAAAGGCGGCGATTGAAGTCGGTAGACGCCTTGCTAAATTGGCTAAAGATTCTCAAGTCATCGTTGTTACACATTTGCCTCAGGTTGCAGTGTGGGCAGATCAACATCTAGTGGTCGAAAAGAGTGATTCGGGTTCTGTAACAGTCAGTGATGTGAAGCTGGTTTCAGGAGCAGGCCGTATTAAGGAGATCGCTAGATTGCTCTCCGGTCAAGATGAATCTAAGAGCGCACACGAACACGCCGAGGAGCTATTGGAAATGGTGGCGAATTCACGCTGAATGGATGATAAGTTAGCCTTCCATGACCGCCTCTCATGTGACTAAACATCTTTTTGTATCCGGGGGCGTTGCCTCAAGTCTTGGCAAAGGACTCACCGCCTCAAGCCTCGGAAGATTGCTCTCCTCTAGAGGCATCCGGGTCACGATGCAAAAACTTGACCCGTATCTAAACGTAGATCCCGGCACTATGAATCCATTTCAACATGGTGAGGTATTTGTAACCGATGATGGCGCTGAGACCGATCTAGATATCGGACATTATGAAAGATTTTTAAATCGAAATCTCCATGGGTCAGCAAATGTAACCACCGGTCAGGTCTATTCAAATGTGATTGGCAAAGAACGTCGTGGTGAATATCTAGGAGATACGGTTCAAGTTATCCCTCACATTACTAATGAAATTAAAGAACGCATTAGGGCGATGGCCGGCCCAGAAGTTGATTTAGTTATTACTGAAATCGGAGGAACTGTTGGCGACATCGAATCCCAACCCTTTTTAGAAGCCGCCCGCCAAATCCGACAGGATGTTGGCCGCGACAATGTTTTTTATTTACACGTCTCACTCGTTCCATATATTGGACCTTCTGGGGAGTTAAAGACAAAGCCAACCCAGCATAGTGTTGCCGCCCTTAGGTCAATCGGTATTGCGCCTGACGCAATCGTCATTCGTTCTGATAGACCTATTCCAGATGGTGTTAAACGAAAAATCTCTGCGATGTGTGACGTCGACCAAGAGGCGGTCGTTGCAGCAGTGGATGCGCCGTCCATCTATGACATACCTAAAGTTTTATATGCCGAAGGGCTCGATGCTTACGTTGTTCGTCGCCTAGGTTTAGATGCCACCGATGTTATTTGGGGCGAATGGGATGAATTGCTCAAGATTGTTCATCATCCGGCTCACCAAGTTACTGTGGCCTTGGTAGGAAAGTATGTTGATCTACCAGATGCCTACCTGTCTGTGACAGAAGCGTTGCGTGCGGGTGGTTTTGCAAATAATGCTCGTGCAAACATTAAGTGGGTCGCAAGCGATGATTGCGAAAGCGAAGCCGGTGCTGCAGCCGCGTTAGCAGGAGTAGATGCAATCTGCATTCCCGGAGGATTTGGTGTTCGAGGCATAGAAGGAAAGCTCGGAGCACTTAAATATGCACGCGAGAAGAAGATACCTACCCTCGGTCTTTGTTTGGGCCTGCAATGCATGGTTATTGAGGCGGCTCGCAATATGGCTGGAATTTCCGATGCCAATTCTGCCGAATTTGATCCTGCAACAAAATCACCAGTTATCTCCACGATGATTAGCCAGGAAGATATTGTCGCCGGAAAGGGAGATATGGGTGGAACGATGCGCCTTGGTCTCTATCCCGCGAATCTGTTAAAGAATTCATTAGCAGAACGTGTTTATGGCAAGAATGAAATTCAAGAACGTCACAGACATCGATACGAAGTCAATAATGATTATCGCCAGCAGATCGCAGATTCCGGTTTGGTCTTCTCTGGTTTGTCGCCAGATGAAAACCTGGTCGAGTTTGTGGAACTGCCACAGGAAGTTCATCCGTTCTATATCGGAACTCAGGCACACCCAGAATTCCTCTCGCGCCCAACAAAGGCACATCCGCTATTTAGTGGTTTGATCGCTGCTGCTATTGCAAAAAATGGCTAATTTTGATGATCAAGTTACTCAATATCTAAATTACATCTCAGTTGAAAAGGCACTGGCTAAAAATACTATTTCGGCTTATCGCAAGGACCTAGAGCGTTTCGCTCTATTCCTCGCCGATTCGAAGGTAGCCAAAGGTAGTGAATTAGAGGTCAATACTTTGACGGAGTATGTCGCCTGGTTGCGTGGAAAAGGTTCGACAAATGCCTTAGGGGAGAGCTCTATCTCTAGAGCGGTAGTTACTATTCGAAATCTTTCAAACTTTATTTCCCGTGAAGTTGAGCGCGTAGATCATCTGAAGGATTTTTCGCCACCCAATATTCCAAAAAGATTACCCAAGGCTCTTACAATTTCTGAGATTGCAGATCTTTTAAAACAGTTTCACGGTGAAGGGGCTGCAAATCTTCGAAGTCTTGCCTTGGTGGAGATTTTATATGCGAGTGGTGGTCGAATCAGTGAAGTCGTTGAACTTAAGTTATCTGATTTAATTCAAATTGAAGATTCCCAAACGATTCGATTAACTGGCAAAGGTGGAAAACAACGCGTCGTTCCACTTGGAAGTTATAGCCGGGAGGCTCTGAATAATTACTTAGTTCGCAGTCGCCCGATCTTTGCAAATGGCAAAACGAGTGCTTATCTTTTTCTTAATTCTAGAGGCGGAAAATTAAGTCGACAAAGCGTTTGGAAGATAATTTCTGATGCGGCAGAGCAGGCTGGTATTGGCCAAAAGGTTACGCCACATAGTTTGCGTCACTCTTTTGCAACTCACCTTCTAGATGGTGGGGCAGATATTAGAGTTGTTCAAGAGTTGCTTGGGCATTCATCTGTTACTACAACTCAGATTTATACGTTAGTGACGATTGATCGAATTCGCGAGAGCTACTTAACGGCTCATCCAAGATCTAAATAAAGTAAAACTTATTACTTCCCGCGAAGTCGTCTTGCGATGATGCTTTGATCGCCCTTGGTTTCTAGGTCAGCAATAATAATTGCGAGTGATTCCCGAACAATGCGACCGCGGTCAACAGCTAAACCAAGATCACCACGTAGCGCTAGGCGAGCTTGTTCCAAATCATAAAGTTCTTCAGGGGATAGGTAGACCGTGATCTTCTCGTCGTGACGTTCTCTGCCACTTGGCGACTTATCAAAGGTGTTCACTCGGCGACGTGGCGTAGTTCTTACAGAATTCTTAGCAGCACTGTTCGATGGAGTGGGCGCTGGGGTAGTTATCTCATTGTGATCGATCGGAGAAACCGAAGGAACTGCGCTTAATGTTGTACTTTGACGAAATAGTTCATCTGCTCCAGGCAAGCTTACGCGACGACTCATTTTGCTCCTCCACGATGGATAAGTTCTCTTGCTAAACGACGATAAGAAACGGCACCTAGAGAGCTGCTCGCATAGGTGGTGATGGGTTCACCCTTCACCGTTGATTCAGAGAAGCGAACAGTCCTTGAAATAATTGTGTCGAGGAGATCATTCGGAAATTCTTTATTTATTAACTCCAAGACATCTCGTGAATGAGCGGTCTTGCGCTCAAACATTGTGGCAAGAATTCCATCGATTACCAAGTTTGGGTTTGTATTGCTCTTTACCTTCTCGATTGTTTCTCGAACAAGTCCGAGGCCTAGAACTGCAAAGTACTCGCATTCCATAGGAATCAAAACACCGGCAGAGGCGGTCAGTGCATTAATGGTTAACGTTCCAAGGGATGGTGAGCAATCGATCAAAACATCATCGTAATCACTTAGTACTGGCTCCAACATCTTGCGAAGTTTGTGCTCTTTAGCGATTTCAGAAACGAATGCGGCATCGGCAGCTGCTAAATCTTTATGGCCGCGAATGAAATCCAACCCAGGAACATTTGATTTCAAGATGAATTCTCGAATATTTGCTTGTGAATCATTTAGTAGATACCAGATCGATCCATATTGTTCTTTGAGTTGTGCCGGCTTAATTCCTAGGCCAGTTGTCATAGATGCTTGCGAATCGAAATCGATTAAAAGAACACGGCGACCAAGCTCTGCCAAAGCGGCTCCGAGATTGATAGTGGTTGTCGTCTTTCCGACGCCACCTTTTTGATTCACAACTGATATGACGCGAGCGCCACCAGATTGAACAAGTGGCTTTGGTTCAGGGAAATCTAGTGTCTTCTTGCCAAGGACGGCGGCGGTTGTAGCGAGTTCATCGTCACGATTTGTCGATTTAGCGTCTAGACGAGAAATCTTTGAAGTGCTTTTTGCCATGCTCGGACTCTACGGCGGTGCGGTTACCATCGCAAGCGGGGTTGAAGTACCTTTCTGCCATGAATATCGAATCCGAAGATTTGCAGACCGCACCCGCGGTTGAAAATTCGGAGGAGAAAACAGGATTCTCAGTCCATCTCAGCAACTTTGATGGGCCTTTTGATCTGCTTTTGCAGCTCATTTCGCGTCACAAAATGGATGTTACGGAGATCGCCCTAGGCGTTGTTACCGATGACTTTATTGCCTATATACGAGCCTTAGAAGGGGCCGAAGAAGGCTGGGATCTGGATCAGACAACTGAATTCTTGGTCGTAGCCGCCACGCTCTTAGACCTCAAGGCGGCCCGATTATTGCCATCAGGCGAGGTTGAAGATGAGGAAGATTTAGCTCTCCTAGAGGCCCGCGACCTTCTCTTTGCCAGACTTCTGCAATACCGAGCCTTCAAGCAGATCTCCTCAATTTTCGCCGAGCGGATCGGTCGCGCGGAACGTTCCTTTGCTCGGGTAGTGGCGCTGGAGCCACACTTTGCCGCCCTACTTCCAGAGGTGCTGATCGGCGTTGGGGCTGCCCGATTTGCCGCTATAGCCCAGAGGGTCCTCTCGCCGAAGGTAGCCCCTACGGTTGGAATCGAACACATTCATAGGCCGCTAGTCAGTGTCACGGAGGAGTCTGCCAAGATTGTTGAAAACCTACGTCGCTCCGGTCGCTCAACTTTCAGAAGCTTGATTGGTGATGCCGACTCAACCTTGGTCGTCGTAGCACGGTTTTTAGCTCTACTCGAGCTCTATCGGGAGGGCGTGCTCCGCTTTGAACAGGTTATTGCCCTCGGTGAACTTCAAATTACCTGGATTGGTAGCGCTGAGGGTTTAATCGAAGTAAGCGATGAGTTCGATGTTCCACCAGCTATACCTCAAAATGAGACAAATGGAGATGATAATGTCTAATTCTGAACTCAATAGATCAATCGAAGCTATCTTGATGGTGGTCGATGAACCTGTAACGGAGTTGATTTTAGCTCAGATCACCGAAACCCCAACAGAACAGGTAAGTGCGGCGTTGGCAGAATTAGCAGCGGAGTACGAAACTGCGAACCGAGGATTTGAATTGAGACAGGTCGCAGGCGGTTGGCGTTTTTATAGTCATCCAGATATGGCGACAATCGTTGAAAAATTCGTTCTAGATGGTCAACAATCCCGACTTACTCAAGCAGCACTCGAGACCTTGGCCGTGATCGCATACCGTCAGCCGGTCTCCCGGGCGAGAGTGTCAGCTATCCGTGGGGTTAACGTTGAGGCGGTCATGAAGACCCTGATAACCCGTGGCCTTGTTGAGGAGAGCGGTTTAGAGCCTGAGACCGGGGCAATTTTGTACTCAACTACCTCATTTTTCCTAGAGAAAATCGGAATAAATAGAGTTGAGGATCTCCCTGCTTTAGCGCCATTCCTGCCAGATGTTGATGGTTTGGATGAGGTATTAGCGACTCTCACTGACTGAGCATTTGCGAGGTCTGCAATTAGTTTTTAAGGCCAAACTCGCGTAACCTTCCATCTCCACGCTGTTGAAGCTGTTGAAGCTGTTGAATGGGGATTTAGATGTTAATTCGCTTGCAAAAGATTTTGGCCGATGCCGGAGTAGCAAGTCGCCGGGGGAGTGAAGAGTTAATTTCACAAGGGCGAGTAAGTGTTGATGGAAATCAGATTACAGAGCTCGGAAGCAAGTTTGATCCTGAAAACTCTATAGTTGAAGTTGACGGTGAAGTAATAGGTCAAACAAAGTCTAAAACTTATCTAGCTTTCTATAAGCCAAAAGGTGTTCTGTCTACTATGACCGACCCTGATAATCGTCCCAATTTGGGCGACTTTTTCGATGATCGCAAGGAACGTCTCTTTCATGTGGGGCGCCTTGATAAAGATAGTGAAGGCCTAATTCTTCTAACAAATGATGGAAATTTGACCCATAGAGCTACACATCCTTCATACGGCTTGGTAAAGAAGTACTTAGTCGAGGTAGAAGGAGAATTCACGAAGGCGGATAGTGATGCTCTGTTGAAGGGAGTCATTCTGGAAGATGGGATGGCTAGGGCCCTAAGTGTCTCCATAGTTCGAGAGATTGGCCCAAAGCACTATTGGATCGAAATATCGATTCACGAGGGACGGTTTCATATCGTCCGTAGAATGTTCGAATTCTTGGAGATTTCGGTCCTGCGGCTAATCCGCACCGACTTTGGCCCGATCTCGATAGGCGAGACTAAAGAGGGTCGATGGCGGGTACTGAATTCTGGTGAACTTGAAAAACTATTTACCGTTTTAAAGTTAAGTTAATAAATCGAAATGCTGAATATTTATTTATCTATATAACGTTATTTACAGTTTTTTCAAGTGTTTATTTGTCGATATCTTTAAGCTCGAATTTAGACATATAAAATCGATAAATGTCTTTTGCCTCCAAATCGTCCAAAATAGTTGAATTATTGTCGATAATCTGGAATACCTGTATGTCGATTAATAATTTAAATTATTAAAGGTTTTATATATCTCCTAAAGTTTCTCTGTATCGCTACTATTGGCTTATGACTGTGAGAGCCATACGCGGAGCCACTCAGCTAGAGGCGGACGCGATTGGCGAAATGGACAAAAAGGTCAGTGAACTCATTACTGCAATACTTCAAGCAAATTCAATTTCCAAAACAGATCTAATTTCGATCTTATTCACCGCCACCCCAGATTTGGTCTCAACCTTCCCGGCAACTGCTGCCAGAACCCTAGGTCTCTCTGATATTCCATTGATTTGTGCGCAGGAAATCGATGTGAAGGGTGCCATGGAGCGGGTAGTCAGAGTCATGGTTCACACAAATTCAGAGCTATCGAATGGCGAAATCCAACACATCTATTTGCATGGAGCGAAAGAACTCCGCAAAGATTTGCCCTAAATGTCCAGTCTGGAAGATATTAAAATAGTCGGTGCCGGACTAATTGGTACCTCTATCGCTTTGCGATTGGTCGAACTTGGCCACAAAGTTCTTATTAGTGACCAATCAGCGAGTAACCAAGCGCTTGCGCGGGATCTCTTAGGCTCGGCAGCCCTCCAAGAAGATCGAGAATTCTCACTTATCGTCATCGCAACACCGATTGGCTCAGTTGTAGAAGTAGCAGTTAAGGAGAGCGAGAGTAATCCTTCAGCAACAATTATAGATGTCAGTGGACTTATGACTAAAGTATTAGTAGAGATAGAGAAATTTTCAGATATTGCTAGGAGATTTGTTTCTACTCATCCAATGGCGGGTAGGGAGCTATCGGGTCCGCAAAGCGCTCGGTCTGATCTCTTTGAGTCGCGGCCGTGGCTTATCTCAACTACATCGTCCACATCGCAGGAATCATTAGAGTCGGCGCTTTCACTAGCTCGAAAGATGGGATCCATTCCTTTCGAAATTGATCGCTCCAAACACGATGCGGCCATGGCGGCGATTTCGCAGGTTCCTCAAATTTTGAGTTCAGCTCTAGGAGTTAGCCTCAATTCGGTTCCTGAGAGCGCGTTGCAGTTGGCTGGCCAAGGACTGCGGGATGTTTCCAGATTGGCTGAATCCAGTCCGCTGATTTGGAGTGATCTACTCACTGCCAATTCGCAAATTCTCCTTCCGCTACTGAGGGAAGTCACCGATTCACTAGAGAAGCTAACTACTGCAATTTCTCATGAAGATGTTAAATCGATAAATGAATTTTTTCTTAGTGCTAAATCAGGAAGAGCAAAAATTCCAGGAAAACATGGCGGCTTGAAACGTGATTATGCCTATCTTCCGATTGTCATTGAGGACAAGCCTGGCCAATTGGGAGCGCTCTTTGAGGATTGCGCTAAGGCAGATGTAAATATTGAAGATTTGTTAATTGAGCACAGTCCGGGTCAAGAAACCGGATTAATCACTTTGGCCGTAAATCAGAGTGATGCAATTAGGCTTACAAATTTCTTGCAAAGCAATGGCTGGAAGGTTCACCAAGCGCGATAAGAGTCTTTTTGTAGATAAATTGGTTAAGAGCTTCGTACTGCGAAGGTAGACTACAAGCGTGAATGGAACAGTGGTTGCAATTGATGGACCAAGCGGTTCTGGAAAATCTTCGACGGCAAAAGCCGTAGCTAAACGCGCAAACTGGAAGTATTTGGATACTGGGGCTTTATATCGCGCCGCAACTTTAATTGCGATTGAAAATAACGTTTCACAAGCCTGGGAAATAATTGCTGCGATCAAGAAGAATCCGATATTTTTCAATTCAGATCCAAAGGATCCAAGAATATTAATTGGTGACAGAGATGTCTCTGCTGATATTCGATCGCAAAGAGTCACTGACAATGTAAGTCAGATAAGTCAGATGCCGGAATTGCGATCGTATTTAGTCGATCTGCAAAGAAATATCATTGAACAAGCCCCCCATGGAATTGTTGTTGAGGGTCGCGATATTGGAACCGTAGTAGTGCCAGAAGCTGCCTTGAAGATTTTTCTTTACGCTGATTTGGCTGCCAGAGCATTGCGTCGTGAAGCAGAGTTATCTGGTGAACTTGATCGCGAAAGTGTCGCGAAATCTCTGGATAATCGAGATTTAGCGGATTCAACTCGCAAGACTTCACCACTTCGCCCTGCCGATGATGCGCTGGAGTTAGATTCAACGCTGCTCTCATTGGATGAAGTAATAGATGTTATTTGGGAATGGCTTTCACGGAAGAATCTTTTAGGATTACCTAAAATTGCTGTAATTGGTCGACCAAATGTTGGTAAATCAACCCTCGTAAATCGAATTATTGGTCGAAGAGAAGCGATAGTCGAAGATACGCCAGGCGTCACAAGAGACAAAGTTAAATACGAAGCGGAATGGAATGGCCGTACATTCATTTTGATTGATACTGGTGGTTGGGAAATGGCTCCAGAAGGAATTTCTGAAAAAATTACAGCTGGATCCGAGTCTGCGATCAATGAAGCTGATGTTGTTCTGTTTGTTGTTGATGCACAAGTAGGTGCCTTAGATGAGGATTCCGCTCTTTTGGAATTGTTGCGAAAATCGCACAAAAAAGTTGTCTTAGCAGCTAATAAGGTAGACGGTCCAAGCGAAGAAGCTCTTGCTCATACATTGTGGAATTTAGGGTTAGGCGAACCTCGATTTGTTTCAGCCTTACACGGTAAAGGTGCCGGAGATTTGTTGGATTACTTAGTCTCAGTACTTCCGGAGGTTGGAAGTGAACAAGCTGATGATGGTTACCGCCGAATTGCGTTAATTGGTCGGCCAAACGTTGGTAAATCGAGTTTATTAAATATCCTGGCAGGGGAGTCACGAGTGATCGTTGATGATGCGGCTGGCACCACTCGAGATCCAGTGGATGAGTTAATTGAAATTGGTGGATCAACTTGGCGCTTTATCGACACAGCAGGAATTCGTAAGCGAGCGAACCAAGATAGCGGTACCGATTATTACGCGAGCTTAAGAACTGCGACCGCACTCGAACGCGCGGAAGTGGCAGTAGTCGTACTCGACGCTTCAACTCCACTTACCGAGCAAGATTTGCGAATCGTGACAATGGTTGAAGATGCCGGGCGAGCACTTGTAATAGTCATGAATAAGTGGGATTTGGTTGATGAGGATCGGCAAATCCAAATTGACAAGGAATTGGAGCGAAATTTAGAACGATACCCATGGGCGCAACGGGTAAATGTTTCGGCTTTGACCGGCTGGCATAGAGATCGTTTGGCCCCAGCCCTTCGTACCGCTATCAATAGTTGGGAGAAGCGAGTTCCTACGAGCAAGCTCAACTCATTCCTTGGCGCTTTAGTAGCTGCAACNCCTCCGCCAGTCCGAGGCGGCAAGCAGCCAAAGATTCGTTTCGCCACCCAAGCCGCAATCTGTCCGCCAAAATTCGTTGTTTTTGCGAGCGAATTTGTGGAGACTGGTTACCGTCGCTTTATCGAGCGGCGTTTGCGCGAGGAATTTGGGTTCCCTGGAACGCCAGTTGAAGTGGCTGTGAAGGTCAAAGAGCGGGAGTAATTCCTTGAACGAAAGAATTCTCACTATTCCAAATGGAATAACTCTGGTTCGAGCATTTGGAATTCCACTTTTCCTTTGGTCCTATTTGGGTCTACATAATAATTTACTAAGTTTTTTAATTCTTGCAATAGGTGCACTTACGGACTACTTAGATGGAAAGATCGCGCGGGCGCTAAATCAGACTTCGGAATTTGGAGCAAAGTTCGATCCAGCAATTGACCGCGCCTACATTGCCGCAACGGTGATCGCACTGTCAGTTAGGCACACACTTCCATTTTGGATACTTGCAATCTTGCTACTTAGAGATATTTGGTTAGCTTTTGTTTTGCTGTTGATGCGGCGGGTCGGTGGCGGAGTATTTGAAGTGACTTTCTTAGGCAAAGCGGCAACCTTCAACCTCCTCTATGCGCTACCGATGTTTTTACTGGTCGGCAATTCGAACATTGGTAAATTCTTTAATTCAGCGGCTTGGGCTTTCACGATCTGGGGAGTTAGCCTCTACTTGCTCACTGGAATTGGGTATACGCGGACGGGAGTTGCAATATTGAGAAGAGGCAATAGATTTAGGCCTGAGATTAATTAGGAGAGAAGGAACAGGTTTTCCAGATGTCGAATATCCCGCAAGAGTTGAAATATACAAAAGAGCATGAATGGGTCGCCCTAGGAGATCAGTCTTCTGTCGTGCGAATTGGAATCACCGATTTTGCACAAAGCGCCCTTGGTGACATTGTCTATATTCAGCTCCCTAAGATCGGAGATACTTTGAGTGCCGATAGCGTTTGCGGAGAAGTCGAATCCACTAAAAGCGTCTCAGAAATTTACGCACCTGTTAGTGGGAAAGTTTTAGCGATCAATCCGGCTTTGGAAAAGAATCCGGAAGTTATAAATAGCGATCCTTACGGAGCTGGATGGATTGCGGAAATTGAATTTACGGGATCTTTGGATGGCCTGTTATCAGCCGTCGATTACCAAAATTTGACGGCTTGACCTCGCAACCCTGAACTAATAGTGTCAGCCTCCAGTTGAGGCTAACGCTTTAGTTAGAAGGGGGTCTGGCAGTGATCAATAGTTCGCCAGATCAGAGCCCTAAAGATGAGCTAACAACAACGCTCTCACTCTCTGCCTTACGTGCCGTAAATGCCAAGGCGAAAAAAGAGGAAATACTAAGTCTTTTATCGGAATCAGAAATAGGCATTCTAAATCAGCTCGATTTGAATGCAGCAATGTTGATTGTTTTGAGCGGCCCGGGCAAGGGCTCGAGATACCTACTTGATACTTCTTCAATTTCAATTGGCAGAGATGCCAGTAGTTCTATCTTTTTGGACGATGTTACGGTCTCCAGAAAGCATGCCGTTATTACTCTTGAAGTTAACGGGGGATTCACCGTTGAGGATCAAAGAAGCTTGAACGGCACATATGTAAACGGAGTCAGCACTAAAAATACTTCCCTAAAATTTGGTGATGAGATTCAAATTGGAAAGTATCGACTTACATTTTTAAAGTCGATTAATGTGAAAGGCGAGAGAGAATAAATGTCAGTACCAGCGCGCGCGTACCTTAGCATCGGGGAAGTACTTAGTAAGTTGCGAGGAGAATTTGCAGATATCACTATCTCAAAGATTCGCTTCTTGGAATCTGAGGGGCTTATAGATCCTCAGCGCACGCCATCTGGCTATCGAAAGTTTACTAATGTCGATCTAGAGCGACTTCGCTATGTCCTTTCTGCCCAGCGTGATCAATATCTGCCACTTCGAGTTATCAAGGAGAATCTTGATGCACTAGATCGTGGATTAACTCCTTCGATCACACCCGGCGCAAGTGCTGCGCCAAGACTTGCCACCGTTGATGGCGAATTTGCTCCAGCCAATTTTATTCATGATAGTCAACTTCGCCTTTCAAGGGCTGAACTGTTGGAGTCCTCTGGAATAAATGAAGAACAATTAGTTGAGTTAGAGGGCTTTGGTTTAATCACAATCAAGGGTCGTTATTATGATGCAGATGCCTTGGCTGTTGCTCGCACCGTGGGTGAGATGGCTGCGTTTGGAATTGAAGGGCGGCACCTACGTTCCTTTAAGACAGCGGCTGATCGCGAAGTTGGCCTAGTTGAACAAGTCATAACACCACTTTTGAGACAAAAGAGCTCAGATGCACAAGCTCGTGCCGAGGAAGTCCAACGTGAATTAGCTTCACTTTCAATCAGACTTCATGCAGCCTTGGTTGCATCCGGCCTTCATCGTTCTAAATAATCCTTGCCTGGCTTAGGTGAACTAAATTGAAGTTGCATCCAGTTGAGGTAGTTGGGGTACGAGTGGAGATGCCTTCTAACCAACCAATAGTTTTACTTAAAGAGGTAGAGGGAATTCGTTATCTTCCAATTTGGGTTGGCTCGGCTGAAGCGAGTTCCATTGCTTTTGCCCAGCAAGGATTAACTCCGCCAAGGCCATTAACCCACGATTTAATTGTCAATCTGCTGGAGACTTTAGAGATTGAAGTCCTTTCAGTTCACATTACCGAGATGCGTGATGGGATTTTCTATTCGACAATTAACCTGGCAGGGGAGAAGACACTTTCAGCCAGGCCATCGGATGCCATTGCTCTGGCGCTTCGCTTAGGAGTAGATATCTCGGCAACCGAGGAGCTCTTCACGGCCGCCGGGATCGAGATTCCCGACCAGGCTGATGATGAGGTGGAGAAGTTTCGTGACTTCTTGGATCAGATCAACCCAGAAGATTTCCTCGAATAACCTTAAAGATTAGGTTTAGAGTTAGGCCGTGTCGGTGATTGTCTCAGTCAGGCCCCGGTTCTATTCTTTACGCATATCCGCAAGGATCTTCCCCCACAGAAGTGAGAATTAGATGAGCGAGCTAGGCATCCCTGAAATTGGCTATCGCGGTGCTACGGCCTGCGTTGCCGCCGGTATTACTTACCGCCAATTGGATTATTGGGCTCGAACCGGACTTGTTGAACCGAGTGTTCAATCCGCTGCAGGATCGGGTTCACAGAGGCTTTATGGTTTTCGTGACATTCTTGTTCTAAAAATTGTTAAGCGTTTACTTGATACTGGGGTCTCACTTCAGAATATTCGCTCGGCTGTAGAGCATCTGCGAAGCCGTGGTGTTGCTGATTTGGAGCGAATGACTCTGATGAGTGACGGGGCTTCAATTTATGAATGCAATAGCGCTGACGACATTGTTGATTTGCTCCAAGGTGGTCAAGGTGTCTTTGGAATAGCAATCGGCAAGGTCTGGTCTGAAGTTGAAGGATCTCTAGCTCAACTACAGGGCGAGAATGTGAACAACGGTGATATCGCTGTAACTTCAGACACACTTTCTAATGATGAATTGGCTGAAAGGCGAAAGCGCAAGGGAGCCTAATAGACTTCAACCTTCCCCGCAGGTATTAGTAACTTCCACTCGTTGATTCGAGTAGGTTTATTGAAACATTAGGGGAGCTGCATGAGCGAAGTAAGAGATCTATTTCAAGACCGACACATAGGTCCAGATACTTCAGAAGTCAATTTTATGCTCAACGCTCTTGGCGAGAGATCTCTTGAAGAATTCATTTCAAAGGTTGTACCGCAAAATATTGCCATTAAAAAATCTTTAGAAGAAACCATCCCAAAAGGTATTTCGGAAGTTGATGTTATCCAAGAACTTCGAGCACTGGCCAATGAAAATAAGATAGTTAAATCCTTTATCGGTTCTGGTTATTACGGAACAATCACGCCACCGGTTATCTTAAGAAATGTTTTAGAAAATCCGGCTTGGTATACCGCATACACGCCCTATCAACCTGAGATTAGTCAAGGTCGATTAGAAGCTATTTTTGCTTTTCAAACTGTCGTTAGCGATCTGACAAAACTTCCAATATCTAATGCTTCAATGCTTGATGAAGCAACCTCAGCGGCAGAAGCTATGACTTTGGCTAGAAGGGTTTGGAAGGGGAGTGATGATGCAGTATTTGTGATCGATGTTAATCTGCATGAACATATTAAGGCAGTTATTCAAACGCGCGCTAAGCCGCTAAAAATTGAAGTATTAGAATTTGATTTCTTAAATGAAAATGTATCTAGGTTAGATGCCCAATTTTTTGGGATAGTTGTCTCACAACTATCTAGCAATGGGCTTATTAATAAGAAGCTTTCCGAGATATTTGAATTTGTACGAGCTAAAGAGGCGATTGGAACTCTCTCGGTAGATTTGTTGGCCGCGACAATATTGCCAAGCGCTGGTGAACTCGGTGCGGATGTTGCAATTGGAAGCGCGCAACGATTCGGGGTGCCGATGGGCTTTGGTGGTCCGCATGCCGGTTTCATGGCGGTACGAGATGGACTAGAACGTTCGATTCCGGGAAGACTTGTTGGGCAAAGTTTGGATTCACATGGAAATCCGGCGTTTAGGTTGGCGCTACAAACGCGCGAACAACATATCCGCCGCGATAAAGCCACATCTAATATCTGTACTGCCCAAGTTCTGTTGGCCGTTATGTCAGGTTTATACGCAATGTGGCATGGACCAAGGGGTCTAATTGCTATTGCGATGCGCGTGAATGGATTAGCTCGAAGCTTGCAATCATCGGTTATTGCGGCAGGGTTTAGTGTTGAAGAAGACGAAATTTTCGACACGGTACATATTTCGAATGTTGATGCTGATGTTTTGCTCTCCAAGGCTTTGGCGAAAGGATTCAATCTACGGAAGATTGATCAATCAAGGATCTCAATCACCTTTGATGAGGCCTCAACAGAAGCAGATTTTGATTTGTTACTTGAAATTCTTGGGGCAAGTAAAAAGGTAATTGCGAATTCAACAGCCGAGCGCACGATGGATTTTCTCTCGCACCCACTTTTCAATACCAATCATTCGGAAACCTCGATGCTTCGCTATCTTCGTTCGCTAGCCGATCGCGATTTAGCCCTAGATAGAAGCATGATTCCTCTTGGTTCTTGCACAATGAAATTGAATGCAACTACCGAGATGATTCCTGTTACCTGGCCTGAATTTTCCAACCTTCACCCATTTGCTCCACATAATCAAAGCCTAGGTATGCGTAAATTGATTGATCAACTCTCTGATTGGCTTGTAAAGATCACAGGCTACGATGCTGTTTCCTTGCAACCCAACGCTGGATCCCAAGGGGAGTTTGCGGGCCTATTGGCTATTCGCAATTATCTTGATGACAACGGGGGGGTCGATAGAGATATCTGTCTAATTCCTTCAAGCGCCCATGGAACAAATGCCGCTTCGGCTGTAATGGCGGGCATGCGAGTGGTTGTTGTTGCGTGTGATGAAGCGGGAAATGTAAGCGTTGACGATCTTAAGGAAAAGATATCGGTGCACAGCAAGAAATTGGCAGCGCTCATGGTGACCTACCCATCAACTCATGGGGTCTTCGAATCAGCGATTAATGAGATTTGCGGATTGATTCATGATGCGGGCGGTCAGGTTTATGTAGATGGTGCTAATTTGAATGCATTGGTTGGTTTAGCTCAACCAGGTAAATTTGGCGCGGATGTTTCCCACTTGAATCTCCATAAGACTTTCTGTATTCCTCATGGCGGAGGAGGGCCGGGTGTAGGTCCAGTTATCTCCAAAGCCCATCTTGCGCCATACCTGCCTAATCATCCGCAAGATTTGTCTTGTGGTCCAACAACCGGTCCTGGCCCAGTAAGTTCAGCACCATTTGGTTCAGCAAGTATTTTGCCCATTTCGTGGAGTTACATTCGAATGATGGGGGGAGAGGGATTAACAAAGGCAACTAGCGTTGCGATTCTCTCCGCAAATTATCTTGCTGCAAGGCTAGATCCGCTTTATCCCGTTCTTTATAAGGGTGATTCAGGTTTCATTGCACATGAGTGCATTATTGATTTACGTGAAATCACAAAAAACACTGGAGTTAGTGTTGACGATGTAGCAAAGCGACTTATGGATCATGGCTTTCACGCCCCAACAGTAAGTTTTCCCGTTTCCGGCACGCTAATGATCGAACCAACCGAATCTGAAGATCTTCGCGAACTCGATAGATTTGTAAATGCAATGACATCCATCAGAGCGGAAATTGCTGATATCGAAGCTGGAAAATTGAGTATCGAAGAATCGCCACTTCGCTTTGCGCCACATACAAGTGCTGATTTGGTTCGTGATCAATGGGAACGTAAGTACTCTAGAGAGGTTGGCGCCTTTCCAACTGGAAATGACGTTGAAATTGGCAGATCTGGAAAATACTGGCCAACCGTTGGTCGAGTAGATGGTGTTTATGGGGATAGGAACCTTGTATGTTCCTGCCTTCCGATTGCTGAGTTAGCCATCAATTAGCCAGATTATTCTTAGTTGACATAATGTAGATTATCGGCGATTACATTAATCTCGAAAAGGTAGTCGGTGGCGAACACCTTGCCTGGTGACCTGCCAAAAGGCTTCTAAGGCGATTTTCGTGCTCATCTTAGAGTTTCCTGCGCTTCGCTCAGTGAATGTAATTGGCACTTCGCGAATAGATAAATTCAAATTTTGGCAGCGAAGAACGGATTCTATTTGAAAGCCATAACCTTTAGTTGCAACGGGATGATCTACCAAATCTTTAACAAGACGTGCACTGAGCATACGAAATCCACTAGTCAGGTCCCGATATTGAAGTTCCAACATCTTCGCCGCATACCAAGTTCCAAATCTTGAAATAAGTCTTCTATAGGCTGGCCAGTTAATGATTGAACCACCATTCATCCACCTGGTGCCAATGACTAAATCACAACTTTCCGAATTATCTAACATCTGATCTGCCTGTTCTATGTGGTGCGAGCCATCGGCATCAAACTCCAGAAAGAGCTCAAAACCGTTATCTAAACCCCACGTGAAGGCCGTTAAATAGGCTGGCCCCAGGCCGTTTTTCTCTGGATTCACAATTTGAAAGAATTCATCGCCCCAGGTTTGAGCGATTTTTCGCGCTTTTTTGGCAGTCCCATCAGGCGAACTATCGTCAATATTTATTACAGAAATTTTCCTATTCGGATATTTCAGGCGCCAATTGCGTATTGAATTTAGTGCAAAGTCGATATTTTGAACCTCGTTATATGTCGGTAGACAGATGAGAAGACTTTTCATTTACCAACCCAAGGCTGAAATAAATCGATCAATACTTGCTCCTAAGCCATAATCTTTTTGATACTGATAAATTTCAGATAAATCTTTGGGTGCCTTTGGTATCGAAAAATCGACACTAGGAACTGGTACATCTAACGCACAATGAACTAACTTCTCGGCAATATTTGCATAATCCAATGACTCGAGGATCTTCTTCCTATGTAAATCCTTTAGCTTTGGATCTTCACTTTTAGCTGCGGATATTACTTCAGACATGGTTGAGTATGAATTGGCGATGAGCGCTGCTCCCTTTTCGCCGATACCCTTAATGCCAGGCAATCCATCCGACGCATCTCCCCTGATCATGGCGAAAAGATCGTATCTATCCCCCGGAATTTCGTACCTCTTTGCGATCCAATTTAAATCAACATAATCATGATTTGAAATACCTTTGGCTAAATAGATAACTTTCACCTTACGTTTATCATCAACTAGTTGAAATAGATCCCGGTCACCAGTGACGATATCTATAGGACCCCTCTCCTTTACGGATAAGGTGGCTATTACATCATCTGCCTCATAGTTGTCGGCTCCGACCAATGGAATTCCAAATGATTCCAATAAATCTAAAAGAATAGGAATTTGTGGAGTTAGCGTGTCTGGCTCTTCCTCTTCACCAGTGTCATCAACTCGATTGGCCTTGTATGCCGGGAATAGATCGGTACGCCAGGTCGGACGCCAATCCCCTTCTATGCAGGCAATCAATCGTTTTGGGCGATATTGGGTAATTAACCGAGCGGTCATATCTAAATATCCGCGAATCGCATTAACTGGTTCACCCGACGGGCTTAAAAGAGTATCCGGCATTCCATAGTAAGCGCGATACCAAAGCGAGGCGCTATCAATTAGCATCAAACTCATACGACCGCCATTGAATATGAAATGACACCACGATCAACTTTGCGGACTGCCTGCGCGATGACATTTTGTAATCGTGGGGCGGCAATATTTAATTGGCGCAAGAGATCGATAATTTGCTTCATCGATCTAACAAAATCTCCGACAGTCATTTCCGAACCTTTCAAGATTGAACTAAGTGAATGGCCGCTAGCCCAACGATAGGCAATCCATGAAAATCCTGAATCGGGCTCTCTGGTTGAATCCAAGCCAAATTCTTCCTCTAGCGAATTGATTTGCAACCAGCATTTGGCCATCTCAAGAAATGCATTTTCAACCGCCCCCCTTGGAATTTTCGGAGCAATCTCTTTCCGTGCTTCATATACAAAGCCTGAAAGTACCGAGACCAACTCGGCCGGACCTAGATCTTCAAATGCGCCGATTCGCAGCATTTGGGCTATTAGAAGATCAGTCTCGCCATATATTTTCCCCAGAGTCTTACCGATATCAGTGATGCTATCTTCGTCAATGTAATTAAGTTCAGTTAAAACTTTACGAATGAGATCAAACTTTCTTGCGATTACATTTGTCCGATTGGCAACTCGTGATTTGAGCCCCGCGTTCTCGCGGCGAAGCCGATCTGACCGCTCTGCGATACGTGCGTGAGTCTCTCGGTCAGAACAGCCATGACAAGGATGTTCTCGGAGAGTTCTTCGTTGCGTCAAGATTGACTCTTCATCGATAGCTCTAGCCTTCTTACTCTTATAGGAGAGAGTTTTTTCGAGTTCCTTTATATTAAATCTAATCTGCGCGTATTCAAGAAAATCTCCTAGATGGCAATCTACCTCGGCCTCCAATTCTGAGATTGCATCATTGTTTCGCTTGATCTGGCGATTGAGCCCTACAACCGCTTTGTCGGCTTGAAATTGGGCGAATGAAGACTCTAGAGAACGTCTAGCGCGATCCGCGCCCATTTGTGAAATCAAATTGATTGTCATGTTGTACGTAGGCTTAAATGAACTTTTAAGTGGGTAAGTTCTAGTTGATGCAAGACCTGCTGCGCTTGCCGAATCAACATCTTTATTCCAATAGATAACAGCGTTTCCCTCAATGTCGATACCACGACGTCCGGCCCGGCCCGTTAATTGGGTGTACTCCCCTGGCGTAATAGAGACATGAGCATCGCCATTCCATTTGCTCAATTTCTCCAAAATAACTGTTCTTGCCGGCATATTTATTCCAAGAGCCAAGGTTTCAGTTGCAAAAACAACCTTGACTAAACCACTCTGAAAGAGCTCCTCAACAGTCTCTTTAAAGGCCGGGAGTAAACCAGCATGATGAGCGGCAATCCCACGCTCCAGCCCATCGGCCCATTCATGAAATCCAAGAATTGCTAGATCTTCTTCGGGAAGTGAACTTGTCTTATCTTTGATAATTTCGCGAATCAAAGCGCGTTCATCAAAATCCGTGACTCGCAAATTAGAGGATAAACATTGTTTTACCGCTGCGTCACAAGCTTTTCTTGAAAAAATAAAAGTAATGGCAGGAAGTAATCCTTCTCGATCCATCTTTTCGATCATCTCGGCGCGATTTAGGTATCTAATGCTTGGCGTCAATTGATCACTAGAACTACTCTTGCGATGCTGGTTATTTCCACTTCTTCGATACTTTACTTGACGCAATGAATCCTTTTCGAGTTTGAGTATCTCTGGATTAATTTTTCCCGTGTCAACGAAAAGATCTAAGAGACGATTGCCGAAGAGAACATGTTGATAAAGTGGAATAGGCCTGACTTCCGAGACAATTACCTTGGTATCCCCTCTTACAGTTTGGATCCACTCACCGAACTCTTCGGCATTTGAAACCGTCGCAGAAAGGGCCGAGATTTGGATACTTTCTGGGAGGTGTATCAAAATCTCTTCCCAGACCGCTCCTCTAAATTTATCGGCTAAATAGTGCACTTCATCCATAACAACGTATTTTAAATCTGAGAGCGTTGAGGAGCCGGTGTAAATCATATTTCGCAGAACTTCAGTAGTCATGATAACGATCTGCGCTTCCGGATTTATCGTAGTATCACCGGTAAGAAGACCTACTTTTTCTTCCCCGAACTTTTCCGAAAGTTCCTGAAACTTCTGATTTGATAAGGCTTTTATTGGGGTTGTGTAAAAACATTTCTTCTTGAAATGTACTGCTAGATGCGCTGCGAACTCCCCAACTACAGTCTTACCAGCCCCAGTTGGGGCAGCTACTAATACAGAATTCCCGCCTTCTAGAGCATGGCAGGCCTCTATCTGGAAGGAATCTAGGGGGAATGGAATATGAGAACTGAATTCCTTGAAGATGGGATATTGCCCAACTTTTCGTGATTGGGCATATCTTTCAGCCGGTGAGAGGTTCATTCCTTGCTCCACACGCTAAGGGATGAATTTTGGATTGAAACTGAAATTTCCTCTGCAGTAACAAATTCACCATCAGCATAAGTTTCAAAATTTCCCTTTAAAGAAATATCTTTACAGCGAATGAACTCAACTGCACGATGAGTCACATGTTTGCCCTTGAACACCTTGGGAAACACTCGCAATAATTCAAATTTAGAAACTGGATGCAAAATCATTACATCAAAAATGCCATCATCTCTAGAAGAGTAAGGGGAAATAAGCATCCCTCCCCCATATGAACGACCGTTTGCAATTGCAATCAGCATCGCCTTAAGGGTTCGAACTCCTTGATTTGTTGTAACTATATATTCAATCGGCTTGAATCTAAGAAGTATCTGCAGAGTTGCCAACGTATATTTGAACTTACCAATATTAAATTTGTAACTATTGGCTTTTTTGTTTACAAGTGAGTCAAATCCAGTACTAAGTATCTGCACAAAGGAACGATCCAAGCTTCCACTTTTTATGTTCCCGGTATCTATCCGCTTGTGAGAACTAATTGAGATTGCTGTGATCAGCTGAGAAACCGGATTTTCGCCTAAGCCACTCTCTCTGAAAAAATCATTACCAGTCCCAGCAGGCAAAACTCCAAGAACAATATCGCTCCCAGACACTTCTTGAATAACCATATGAACTAATCCGTCACCACCGACCGCAATGACGGAATCAATAGATCCGGATTGAAGTTGCTCCTTTAGTACAGCGCGAGTTTTCTCAGCGCTATCGAGGTCGATTGAAACTATCTCCCAAAAATGTGGTTTTGCTTCTTCAATGAATTCTTCAGCGAGAAGAGCAGCGTTGCCCTTTCCTGATTTGGCGTTTAGCACTAAGAGAATTTTCATTTGAAGATCAATCGATTGAGATGTTCGATTTGCGTCTCGCATCTATAAGCAACGAAATGAAACCAGCTGCGAAATAAAGGAAGATTAGAGGTAGTGCAAGGAATAACATCGTGAAAGGATCACCAGTAGGGGTAAATATTGCCGAGAATAAAAGAATTCCAAAGATTGAATATCTCCAGGGTTTCAAAATGGATCTACCTTTAAGCACTCCAATTAGATTTAACGCGAGTAAGAAAATTGGAAGTTCAAAAGCAAAACCAAATACGATCAAAATCTTGCTCACAAAGCCTAGATAATCGTCAAACCTTACGAGATTGGAGATCGGTGAAGGAGTGAAACCCAGTAATCCCTTTACCGCGACTGGGAAAACCAAGTAACCGATAAAAATACCAAGTGAGAAAAATGGTATTGCAAAGCCGGCGAATAACAAGGATCTAAATTTCTCTCTCTTGGAGAGCGCCGGGGCTACAAAGGCCCAAATCTGATAGATCCAAATCGGCGAGGCCAGAACCAAGCCAATCAGAAGCGAGACCTTGAACTTCAAGTCAATCGGGCCCAGCACTCCATTTATATATAGGACTCCGCAATGACCTGCCCTCGTTTTTAAAGAGCTATCCAAATTACAAATTGGTTTTGCCAAAAGGTTAATGACCCGGTCATATTGAAACCAACCAACGAGGCTTAGAGCTCCGATAGACAGAGCAATCTTGAAAAGACGACTTCGCAACTCTTGGAAATGTTGCACCAAGGGCATTTGACCCGTAGACATAATCTTTTTAACTCTGATTATTTATTATTCGGGTCTTCTTTTTTTGCGTCACCGTCTTTGAGCTCACTCTTAAATATTTTTAGGGATTTAGCTAGCGCCCTCGCCGAATCAGGAAGCTTCTTTGCCCCAAATAGGAGGATAAATACAAGAGCCAATACGATGAAATGCCATCCTTCAAGACCTCTTAACAATTTCTCCCCCTCGAACATCTATAGCCTGAATCTTAGGCCTAACTATATACGGCTAGGGTCGCCTTCACCCTTTCGAGATATCGCGATTTAAACTCAGCTGGTCCCAATACCCTGATTTCACCTGCGTAAGAACGAATTTTTCGGATCGTCCAATCCTCATCAATAGATCTGAACTCTATTTGTATTCCATCCCCATCCTCATTCTCTGAAAGAATTAGATCTGAGTTTTCTTCGAGAAACTCTAACGATCTCTTGCTAATTACGAGGGTAATCACTTGATCTTGGTGACCTGTGGAGCGTGCATGGGTTGAGATCTCGGCGCGAGCCGGTTCAGATTTCAAATTAGAAATGCGATCCAATCTGAAATTCTTTACCATCTCACTTTCGTATTCATATCCAAGTAAGAAACTTTTACCGGCTGCCACCTTGATCGCGATTGGCAATACCTGCCTATCTGTCTTTGAATCTTGATGGGCGCTGATATAGGTAAAACTGGCTGACTGCGCCTTGGAGATAATCGCACGCAAGTTCTGAAAAATTGTGTCATCCGGAAAAGTGGAGATAACTTCAATTTCTAGGGCATCCTTAAATGAATCAGCAAACTTTTCTTGAATTTGAGATATTTTCGTCTTTGTATCTTCATCCGACAGAGACTTGAGAAGTTCAAGTGAGAGTTGCGCGGAAGATATTTCAGCGGCGCTCATCTTTCGAGGATGATTGAACTTTTGTGGGTTAGAAACAATAACAAAGCCATCATCAAAAGATAGATCTATTAAGTCATCCGGAAGATAACCAGGTAATCCACAGACGAACAAGAGATTTAAATCATCTTCAATTTGTCCATCTGAGACACCAAACTGTGATGCCAATTCTGATATCGAAGCTCCTTGGTTATTCATGATCCAAGGAACCAGGTCCAACAATCTGGAAACCCGATCCAGCGCATTTTCAGTCATTAGAATCCTTCTTCAATTTTGATATGAGCTCTTCTCGCAATTCAAGCGGCTCAATTAATTCAACACTTGAACCATGCCAGAGAATTCTTGCAAAGAGAGATTTCTTGGAGTCATATGGAAGGTCAAAATATTCCCAAATTCCATCTTCGTGAATAAATGTTGCGCCCTCTCTCAGTAGATATGCTTGATCGAGTTTGATTCGTATTCTTACGATCTGAGAATTCTCTAAGGTTTTCGGCAGATAATTTCTAATATCAAAGTCGAGCGGAATTTCGAAGCTTCCAGAGTTCTTAACCCTCACCTCTCCATCTATTCGATTCAGCCTAAAGACCCTTATTGCCTCTTTGTTCAGATCAAATCCGGCCACATACCAATAGCCGTTCCAAAGTATTAGACGGTAAGGGTTTATCTCCCGAGCTCCACCATCGCCATATTTAAAACCTACTGCTTGCCGTTCCCTGATCGCTCCACGAATTAAATCAACCTCTCGATCGCGCCCCTCGGNCCGATATTGGACTCTGGCATCTTGAAAGTCATTTGAATTAGATTCCACTCCGCCAAGCTTTCTGCGAATGGAATCTGACTTAACAAATGAGCCAGAGTTACGCCACAAATGAACGGCGGAATTTAAAATCGCAAACTCTTCAGTAGAAAGATTGGGCAATTCAATAGAGTAATCGGTGTCAAATATCCGGTATCCAGGCTCATCGTCAAATAGCGGATCGATATCCCCTACTGAGATTTCAATCCCAATCATTCGCAAGTCAGATTTATCTCGTTCAAACATTCGATCCATCGAATCTGCTGGGCCGGAATAACCCTCAACCACCCGAAATATTTCACTCTTTTTCAGAAATCGCTTTGCCGCCAAGAGCGCTAGTGTGAGATTTATTAAGCGCTCGGTCTTCTGGTCAGCCACATTGGTACTTTAATGGAATCTCTCTATTCCGAATGGAATTTTGGTAATCTAGCCCCAGGATTCATCAAACTGGCTTTAATCACCAATCTTGGAACGGGAAATTTTATGTTGAAGAAAATGGGCAAGATCCAAAAAATTTCGATATTTGCATTTGCAGCGCTTGCCTTGACTGGTTGCACCACAAATGGCGGCATATCTAATTCAGCGAAGGGAAATACTGCTATGTCTAGTGCTAGTTCTTCTACAAACTCTCCAATTTCCGTTTCGGCCGATTCTGGCCATGAGCCAAAAATTGGGCAACCTTCAGGAAGTGCACCAACAACTTTGGTTAGCCACGATGTCATAGTTGGCAAGGGCGCGGTAGCCCTCTCAACTTCAACTTTGACAGTCCATTATGTTCTTATGTCTTGGTCAACCGGAAAGGTAATCCAGAGTTCCTGGACTACTGGAAGCCCTGCAACATTTGCACTTGCTCAAGTAATTCCAGGATGGCAACAAGGGATGCCTGGAATGCATGAGGGCGGACGACGTCTCTTGATAATTCCGCCAGCTCTTGGTTACGGAGCTAATGGGGCAGGTCCAATCGGACCTAACGAGACCCTAGTTTTTGTTGTTGATCTAATTAAGGTTGCTTAAGCTTCGCTTTCATTTATTCCGTAGGCGCCTTTAGAAGGTCTTCTCCGTCTTGCTGGTGCAATTACACCGGGAGCCAACCTACGGGCAAAGATGAGAAATGCAGTGTGACCGATCATCCTATGTTGAGGTCTTACCGCAAGACCCTCGTGATGCCAGCCTCGTACGATGAGTTCACTGCTTTCCGGTTCAGTGAATTTGCCGGACTCTTTTATCTTTTCAGCGATGGCAGATAGTTGTGTAGTTGTTGCGACATAACACAGAAAGACTCCGCCTGGTTGTAGAACATCCGCGGCCATATCTACACATTCCCATGGAGCTAGCATGTCCAAGATAACTCGATCAAATTTAGAATCGATTTCAATCTCTTGAACCGCGCCAATAGTCAATTTCCAATTCTCTGGGGTTTGCCCGAAATAGTTTTTGATGTTTTTGCTTGCGATATCTGCGAATTCATCACGCTTCTCAAAGGAATGAAGGTATCCAGTAGGTCCAATCGCCCGAAGAAGTGAGATCGCCAACGCACCGGATCCAACGCCCGCCTCCAAGACTCTAGACCCCGGTTTAACATCAGCCATTCCCAAAATTGCAGCACTATCTTTTGGATAAATAATTGTGGCCCCGCGAGGCATGCTTAAAACGTAATCGGATAAGAGGGGCTTGAAGGCGAGGAACTTGAGCCCACCGGTGGTCTCAACCACACTTCCTTCGGGCAGACCGATGATTTCATTATGAACTAACCAGCCATTATGCGTATGCCACTCTTGATTTGGTTGAAGGGTAATCGTGTGAATTTTTCCCTTTGCATCGGTCAACTGAACGCGATCCCCCAATTGAAAAAGTGAAGAATCTTTTGCGCTTTCTGATGCAGTATTCATGTAGCAATACTAATGTAGTTGAAATAGTTCTTCGACGCTGAGATCTTTAAGCGTGGTAATTATCGAAGTCCGCTCATTGCCTTCAATTTCGGAAAGATGCGGGATCGCGACCACCTTCGCTCCGCTGGCCTGTGCCGATTTTACTCCCGTTGCCGAATCTTCCAGAATTAAAGAATTTTGAATATCAACATTAAGTAAGGATGCCGCTGTTAAATAGCAATCTGGAGCCGGTTTAGTATTGATGACATCGTCGGAGCAAACAACGACATCGAAAAAACCATCTCCTATGAAGGAAATGGCACTATCGACAAGCTGCTTAGGACTCGCTGTTACTAAACCAATTGGTATTCCGCTCTCTTTGACGGACGTTGCAAGTTCGCGGGCTCCTGGCATAAATTCCAGTGAGGTTGCAAACTTTAATGCAACCAAATCAACTAGCCGCTCTATGAAATATTCCGATGTGTTTAGCCAATCATTGCATGCGCTCATATGGGCGCCTACTTTTGACAAGGGGCCACCTACGGTAAATGTTGCATCCTTCATGCTCCATTCATAACCGAATTCCGCCATGATCTCTGTTTGTGCGGCATGCCAGATTGGCTCAGAATTTATGAACGTTCCATCCATATCAAAAAATACGGCCGAAGGGATCATGTAGCGTTGAAGTACTTAGCCTCAGGATGATGAACGATTATTGCCGAAGTTGATTGTTCTGGATGCAATTGAAATTCTTCAGAGAGATTTACGCCAATTCGATCTGGCTCCAATAGTTGGCATAGTTCGACCTGTTGTTCAAGATTTGGACAGGCCGGATAACCAAAGGAATAGCGCGAGCCACGGTATCCCTGGTCGAGTATTTCGCCTATCTCTTTAGAATCTGAACTAGCGAAGCCCATCTCCTCTCTTATGCGAGCGTGCCAATGTTCCGCCAAAGCTTCAGTCAACTGCACCGAGAGGCCATGAAGCTCTAAATATTCTCGATAGCGATTCTCGGAAAATAATTTGGCAGTAGCTTCACTGACACTCTCACCCATTGTTACAACATGAAATGCGACGGTATCAATCTCGCCACTCTCTTTACTTCTGAAAAAATCACTTAAACAAAGTCTTCTATCACGTGACTGTCTTGGGAAGGTAAAACGCAATCTCTCTTTACCCTTTTCATCACCTTCATGATGCAAAATCACAAGGTCATTCCCCTCGCTGTAACACGGGAAATATCCATAAACGACAGCTGCATTTAGCCAAGAATTGGATTGAATTTCATTTAATAACGCGCGCAATCTTGGGCGACCTTCTTCTTCGACCATCTTTTCATATTCACCCTTTTTGCCTTGCATTCCCCATTGACCTACAAATAGAGCGCGCTCATCTAACATGTGTAAATACGAAGCTAAAGCGATGCCCTTGACGATTCGTGAACCATAGAAAGGAACAGTTGGGAGTGAGTTGTCTGTAACAACATCCGAGCGAGTGGTATCTAAGTTTTCAACCCTATTTAAACGAGTATTTGGCGTTCGACGTTCCCTGATCGGTGGCAAAGCAGCTCCCGGCTCATTTCTCTTTACCGCCATCATTGAATCCATCAAAGAAAGGCCTTCGAACGCATCACGCGCATAGCGTACGGTGCCGGCGAATTGCGAGGCTAGATCTTGTTCAACGAATGTACGCGTTAGTGCGGCACCGCCAAGAATTACCGGCCACTTATCATTTAAATTCCGATTGGTTAATTCTTCCAAGTTCTCTTTCATAATCACGGTGGATTTGACGAGAAGTCCAGACATTCCGATTACATCCACTTGCGATTCGGTCGCGGCATCAATTATTTGATTAATCGTCTGCTTGATTCCGATATTCACCGTCGTATAACCATTGTTAGTAAGAATAATATCCACGAGATTCTTTCCGATATCGTGAACATCTCCCTTTACCGTCGCCAACAATATTTTGCCCTTACCGGCATCATCACTCTTTGGCATTAGGGGCTCAAGAATTGCAACGGCTGCCTTCATTACCTCGGCGGATTGAAGAACGAATGGAAGTTGCATCTCCCCCTTACCAAATCGTTCGCCGACAATCTTCATTCCCGCCAATAGGTGATCGTTAATGATCGAAAGTGGTGGAATACCTTCGTTGATGGCCTGTATTAGATCGGGTTCTAGGCCTACTTTCTCACCATCAATAATTCTGCGTTCTAAACGATCTCGTATGGGAAGTCCAGCCAACTCGGCTGCTCGAGTCAACTTATCTGATTTCGTCTCAACTCCATCAAAGAGCTCAAGGAAAACTTGCAACGGATCGTAAGTGCACTCCCCTTGTTCGTCGAATGTTCGACGGTCATGGATCAAATCGAGTGCGACTTCCTTCGCTCGTTCATCAATTCGTGCCATTGGCGTAATCTTTGATGGATGTACAATTGCTGAATCCAGACCGGCTTTGACTGCTTCAGCCAAAAAGACCGAGTTCAAAACAATTCTTGCCGCTGGATTTAGGCCAAAAGAAATATTGCTGACGCCTAAAGTTGTCTGTACATCTGGATAAGCCTCTTTAAGAGCTTTGATGGCGGATAAAGTTTCGATTCCGTCTCGACGAGTTTCCTCTTGTCCAGTAGCGATAGGAAAGGTCAGGGTATCTATCATGATGTCACAAACCCGCATCTGCCAGTTTGAAGTTAAGTCATCGATTAGACGCTTGGCAACCGAGAACTTCCATTCACTCGTTCTGGCTTGGCCCTGTTCATCAATAGTCAGAGCAACTACGGCCGCTCCGTGTTCTTTTACTAACGGCATAATTTTGGCAAAGCGCGAGTTCGGCCCATCTCCATCTTCGTAGTTGACCGAGTTGATAACACTTCGACCACCTAGATGTTCAAGCCCTGCCTTTAGAACAGCTGGTTCGGTGGAATCAAGCATGATCGGAAGTGTTGAAGATGTCGCAAAACGAGATGCCAATTCCTTCATATCTTTAACGCCATCTCGGCCAACATAGTCGACCGATAGATCTAGCATATGGGCGCCATCGCGGATCTGATCTCGCGCGATCTCAACGCAACTCTGCCAATCTTCTTGAAGTAGCGCTTCTCTAAAAGCCTTAGACCCATTTGCATTCGTGCGTTCACCTATCGCAAGGTAGGTCAAATCTTGGCGGAAAGGTACGAATTGATAGAGTGAAGATGCGCCAATTTCGTGTTCGATTTTTCGATCCACAATTTTGTGATTGTGCAACTTCTTTACAACTTCCTTCAAATGTTCCGGAGTGGTACCACAGCAGCCACCTACAAGTGTTAATCCGTAGGAATCTACGAAATCCCCAAGATAATTTGCTAATTCCACTGGTGAAAGTGGATAGCTGGCTCCGCCATCAGTAAGGACGGGAAGGCCTGCATTTGGCATAACTGAAATACCAGATGTGGAATTTTTGCTTAGTACTCGAAGGTGCTCGCTCATTTCAGAAGGCCCGGTAGCGCAATTCAAACCAATAAGATCAATATCGAGTGGCTCTAATGCATTTAAGGCGGCCCCGATTTCAGAACCCATAAGCATGGTCCCGGTAGTTTCAACGGTTACCTGCGCAATTAAAACAATGTCGCGCGAAGACTTATCTATAGCTTCACGAGCACCGTTAATAGCAGCTTTTGCCTGAAGTAAATCTTGTGTAGTTTCAATTAGAAGCGCATCAACACCAGCATCTATCAAGCCACTTGAGGCGGTGAGATAGGCGCTCTTAAGATTTTGATATTCCGTATGGCCGAGTGTTGGTAATTTTGTGCCAGGTCCCAAGGAGCCCAAAACCCATCTAGGTCGATCATTTGTAGAGAACTCAACTGCGACTTCCTTAGCGAGTACTCCTCCGGCATATGCGAGTTCATAGATTCGATCTTCGATTCCGTACTCAGCAAGGTTCGCCCAGTTAGCCCCAAAGGTATTTGTTTCTACGGCATCCACACCTACTTCGAAATAGGCGCGGTGAACGCTCTTTACGATGTCGGGCCGAGTTACATTCAGTATTTCGTTGCAGCCTTCTAAGCCCTCAAAATCAGCTAAGGAAGGATCAGCGGCCTGCAGCATGGTTCCCATTGCACCATCGGCGATTATCACTCGCTCTGCCATTGCGCGGCGAAGTGAATTCGGCGGCTTACCATCTCGAATCGGGTGCATAGGAAGAAGACTACCTTAGAGCGCTAAACCAAATAGTGAATCAATAAATCTAGAGATCTCGCCAGGGCAAGCAATGGAAATCTCGCCGATATCCAACTTTGATAACTCTTCAATGGCTAGCTCTTCTGAAAGAAGGTTTGCTAGGGCCCACTTCTCCAATATTTCAAGCGCACCTTTAGTATCTAACCCATGGCTATATTTCAAAAGCAGGTGATTTAGAAAATTTGAACCAGTGAAAACTTCTACCTTAGATAAGGTGCTTCGAAGATTTGCAACCTTAATCTCTGCATCTTCTAAAATTGCCTTACTCCACATCCGATCCTCATTGAAATTCGAATTGATTAGTGCGTAGCGAAGCGCCATAGGATCTATGCCCTGCGCTAATAACTTTGAGACAAAGACCAAATTACCCTTGGACTTACTCATTTTTTCACCATCTAGGCCAACCATTCCGGTATGAATGTAGGCCGAAGCAAAATCAATTCCAACTAAGGCCTTGCCAAGGGCGGCGCTCATAAAGTGGTGCGGAAAAATTAGATCACTACCACCGCCTTGTAGATCCAATGAGGCTGCGCGCTTCTCATGGAGCGATAGATAGTCCTCGCCGACTAAAGTCATTAGCGCGATAACCGAGCACTCAATATGCCAACCGGGCCTACCGTGCCCGAGCGATGAAGGCCAACCTGGCTCCCCTGGCCGGTTTGCCAACCAGAGAAGTGGATCTAAAGGATTCTCTTTTCCTATTCGATCCGGATCGCCCCCGCGCTCAGAAAATATTTTGAGAGCGTCTTCTAATGCAAGCGGCAAGGAATCTAAGAATGGAGTTATCTTGAAATATAAGTCCCCATCGATTTTGTAGGTATAGCCCTTAGCTACCAAAGCCTCCAAGGCACTTATGAGTTGGGGAATAGTCTCCGTCACTGGAACAAAATGTTCCGGTGGCAATACGCGTAAGCCCTGCATATCTCTAGCGAAGAGATCGATCTGATCATCTGCCAATGTTTTCCACTCTTGACCATCTCGATTTGCTCGTTCTAGAAGCGGATCGTCGATATCCGTAATATTTTCCGAAAAATGAACTGTGGCTCCCCGCAATTTTTGATAGCGATTTATCAAGTCAAAATTAAGATAAGTAGCGGCGTGCCCGAGATGGGTTGCGTCGTATGGCGTGATGCCACAAACGTACATGCGCCAATCACTACTTACATCGGTCATTTTTCCTGACGAGCATTTGATCTTTAGTGGTGGCAAATTCAAAGCCACGGATGGAAGATCGATCGCTGGCCATGAGTCCATGGAGTTATCTTAATATGGAGGGTAAGGAACCGCAGGCCAATCTTGAGCCGGCTCGGGCAGAACTCCGGTTTCAAGAATTCTGTTTATTCGCACTTCCATTGCTTTAATCTCCTGTGATTCCAAATAGTCAGCCAGGCCAGAATCAGGTATCAGCGATTTTAAACTTTCCAAACACTCAGTTTCTGACGATGTGATCTTTTCTCCAGCCCATTGCCATAAAACAGTTCGCAACTTGTCATCCGAGTGAAAACAAACTCCATGGTCACATCCATAAAGCTCGCCCTCTCTCGAGATAAGCAAATGGCCAAACTTTCTATCCGTATTGTTGATAATTGCATCAAATAGGACCATCTGTCGAAGTCTTTCATCTTGGGAAGTCCCAAACTTAACAACATCGATACCTTCATCGATATCAATCCAACGTTGGACGGCTCCCTTACCGAATGGCCCTTCGCGCAATACGGTGGCTGGAACAAGGTTGAAACCACCTAATTGGCTTAATTCAAAAGCTGCGACTTCGCGCCCGGCCAGACTTCCAGATTTGAAATCCCACAATGGCCGCTCCCCCGCGATCGGCTTATAAATTACCTGCAAGCCATTTTTCAATTTGCAAAGAAGAGAGGCATTACTTGCATCGATTAATCGCCCAACAACTTCCAAGTCGCCACCCCGCAACAGGGAAACATCAAAGTTATCTCCGGTAGCCATTGGACCTCGGACATAGGTGACCATTTTGATCGATCGGTAAGGCGCAAAATGGGCAAGGTTGCCGACCGGAATTAACCAGTGACTTAGCTCGTTCTATGAATCCACGCGCTTGATAAATTCTGATCGTAAATTTTACAAGATCGGGCGCATCTTCTATATCAATCTCATCTTCCGGAACAATTTCTTCTATATATTCATCGCCTAAGCCTTGAATCTCTATCGCTATTAAATTTCTGGCTGAATCCCAAGCAATAGCCATAATTCCGGCTCTAAAATCCTCATCAATTGGAAATTCAAGTGGTGCGTTATCTACTTCTTTAGCCAAACCAAGTTCGTCCAAACTGGCGAGCTGACCTCTTCGAACTTCAGCAATAAGTTCATTTAACCGCTCGGCTAAAGCAAGTACTTGTGTCTTTTCAACCGCAACGCTTGTGAGACCAAATACTGATGAAATCTGGAGAAAGAAAGCGCGCTCACCGGGGACGCCAACCGTTCCCACGACGAAACGATTTGCGGGTTCATGTTTATAAATGATTCGGCTTCCCATTTAGTTTCCAGAACCCCCACCTAATTGAAAGATTCCAGAACTCCTACTTTGAAAAAGATTTCTCTTTCCCGAGGAGAGATGATAAGTACTATTGACCGAACTTACTTGGATTGACCTTCCTTGGCCCGAAAATTCGATAGTGCTGATCGAAGCTGGGTTGATTCTGATTCTCTGAAATGCATCCAATTTGCTCCCAAGAAGGTTTGCAATCATCATCTTTATAAGATCGCCATGACTTACTATTACCGCATTCTCGCCAAACTCAATAAAATTTTGAATTTCCAACGAAACTCTCTTTTGCATTTGACGAAAGCTCTCCCCGTTGGGAAATCTAAAAGAGCTTGGATTGCTTTGAATCTGCGACCACTCCTTCTTCTTTGAAAGTTTGCTCAGCTTTTGACCGGACCAACTCCCATAATCCATCTCCTGAAGATTCTCCTTAACTTGCACCGGAAGATTTAGGGCTTGAGATATGGGCTCTGCGGTCTCTAGGCACCGATAAATAGGACTTGCGAAAATAGATTTGATCTCTTCGCCCTTTAGCTTCTTGGCGGTTTCTTTAGCCTGGCGTCTTCCGATCTCGCTAAGCGAAACGGAATTATCACGACCAGCCAAGATGCCATCTTGATTAGCGGTAGATAGGCCGTGGCGAACCAGATAGAGACGGAAAGGTTTTTCATCGATCCTCGAGGCGCGCACAGGAGAAGGTTACCCAGATAATCAATAGGTTATTGCTAAGGTTTTGAAATGGAATTGCGAACCTTAGGATCCTCCGGCTTGCGTGTAAGCCGCGTAGGACTGGGCACCATGACCTGGGGTCGAGATACCGACGAGCACGAAGCCGCCGATCAACTAAAAACCTATTTAGATCGCGGCGGAAACTTTCTCGACACAGCTGCAGTTTATGGTGATGGTGACAGCGAAAGGGTAATTGGCGGTTTTCTAGGAACCTTGGTCAATCGAGATGATTTGATCATCGCGACTAAGGCTGGAATCTCATTTAGCACCGGCGAACGAAAAGTGAATAACTCAAGGTCTTCGCTGTTGAGCGAATTAGACAAGTCTCTAAATCGCCTCGGAGTTTCAAGCGTTGACTTGTGGCAGGTACATACCTGGGATCAAAATATTCCTCTTGAGGAGACGCTTTCTGCAATTGATATTGCAGTCAATTCTGGTCGTGCGAGATATGTAGGCGTTTCAAATTTCTCTGGCTGGCAATTGGCTCGAGCGGCAACCCTTCAAAACCCACTCTTTGGTAAACCTGCAATCATCTCCATTCAATCGGAATATTCTCTTTTAAATCGAGAGATCGAAGCAGAAGTTATGCCAGCAGCGACTGAACTAGGAATTGGGGTTCTCGCCTGGTCACCACTTGGTCGTGGCGTGTTGACCGGAAAATATCGTAATGGCAAGCCATCGGATTCACGCGCCGCTAGTCCTCACTTCTCCGGCTTTGTTGCGCCATATTTGAATGAGCGTTCATCTCGAATAGTTGATGCCGTTTGTGTCGCCGCTGATGGGCTGGGTTACTCCCCGATAGAAGTAGCTGCCTCATGGGTAAGGGATGCAATTGGAATATCAAGTGCAATCGTAGGAGCTCGAACCGCCGCACAACTTCGCGGAGTACTTACTGTCGAGGAGATTTCACTTCCACAAGAAGTTCGTGTTGCACTAGATGAAGTCTCGGCAATCGCCAATTAGAGCTAAAGCTTTAAGCATTTTGAAGGAAGTGATTTAGCGTCTTAACTCCAAAACGCAATCCTTCAATTGGGATACGTTCATCAACACCATGAAATAGCGCAAAGAAATCTAGATCCGGAGGTAATAGAACCGGACTAAATCCGTATCCAACAATTCCCAAATCTGAAAGCGCCTTATTATCAGTTCCACCACTCATCAAATATGGAACCGGTATTCCTTCTGGGTCGAATTCCTTGATCGCTGCGATCATTGCATCAACTAATGGGCCTTCAAAATCAACTTCAAGAGCCTTATCGCGAACAAGGACGCTAACCTCAATATCTTCTCCAGCAAGATTTCTTATAGTTTCTAAGAGTTCATCCTCAAAGCCTGGCAAGAACCTACCGTCTACAACGGCAGTCGCCGACTGTGGAATCACATTTGCCTTGTAACCGGCATTTAACATCGTTGGATTAGCTGTATTTTGAATTGTCGCGCCCATCATGCGTGCTGCTGGTCCAATATGTTTAAGGAGCGGTTTCACATTGCTTGGGTCATACTTTTCGCCAACCAATTCAGAAATTTTGCGGAAAAACTTTCCACCAGTCTTAGTCTCACGCTCTGGCCAAGTGTGGTTGCCGATTCGTGATATCGCAGCAGTCAACTTAGTGATCGCATTCTCGTTATTAATGAACGAACCGTGACCGGCCGAGCCTTTTGCCTTGAGCTCAAGCCAGTTGATTCCTTTCTGGGCTCCTTCAATAAAGTAGAGACGATGACCGCTTGAAATAGTTACTGAAAAACCACCTACTTCAGAAATCGCTTCGCTATATCCCTCAAAAATTTCAGGTCGGTTCTTAACCAACCATCTTGAGCCATATTCACTTCCCGCCTCTTCATCTGCAAAGAAAACCAGAAGAATATTGCGACGGGGAATTAAACCCTTTCTCTTCCAGGCACGAACTACGGCGAGGATCATGGCATCCATATCCTTCATATCAACTGCGCCTCTACCCCAAATGAATCCATCCTTTATTTCAGCGGCGAATGGATCCACACTCCAATCTTTGGCATCTGCTGGAACAACATCCAAATGTCCGTGGAGTACTAGTCCGGGATGGGTTTGATCGGCACCTTTAACAGTTGCTACAACATTCACTCGGTTCTCTCCGGTGACGATTAGTTCCGATTCGATTCCTACTTCACTCAATTTCTTAGCAACATACTCGGCGATTGCTCTTTCATCCCCCTTTCCTTCGCCCCAGTTAACACTTGGGATCTGAATCATCTCGCGACAAATTTCGATGCAGTCTTCCTCGAGGTTCTTTACTTCAATCGGAGTTAGCGAATTTGTCGTCATGGCTCAATTCTATTGAGCCTTTGACGCTTGATACCGCGATTAAAATCCGAAAAAGCAGCAAATTGTGCCAGCGAACCCTGATTGCTATCCTTACCAATCACCGGTCCGGGTGGCGGAATTGGCAGACGCGCTAGCTTGAGGTGTTAGTTCCCGCAAGGGATTAGGGGTTCAAGTCCCCTCTCGGACACGTTTGAAAATAGAAACCGCTAGCAACTCGGGAAGCCCGAAGCTAGCCAACATGGCAGGATGTCCCCGTGGCTCAACTGACTTTCTACTGCGGAACTATGGATAGTGGCAAATCAACCCTTGCCCTTCAAACAGTCCATAACCATAAGAGTCGTGGCCGAAGTGGTCTAATTTTTACATCTCAAGACCGATCAGGGTATGCGCAGATCTCTTCGCGCCTTGGTCTGCAAAGCGATGCGATTGAGGTAACAACAGATTTAGAGATACACAAAGCTGTAGTCGATCGACTATCCAATGGCGAAAGAATCGAATTCGTCATTTGCGATGAAGCACAGTTTTACACGCCAGATCAAATCGAACAGCTTGCTCGAATTGTCGATGGTTTGGGTATCGATGTTTTTGCCTTTGGGATCCTTACTGATTTTAAGACTAGATTATTCCCAGGTTCTGCCAGATTGGTAGAACTAGCTGATCGAGTCAATACCCTTCAAGTAGAGGCGCTCTGTTGGTGTGGCGAAAGAGGAACTCATAATGCCCGCACTATCTCAGGAGTAATGGTTACCGAAGGCGAACAGGTTCTAATTGGTGATATCTCCTCCGATTCTCAAGTAAATTACGAGGTCTTATGCCGCAGACACCACATGCGAAAAGTTACTTCCAAGGCATCAAGGTCGGCAATATTTGACCCCTTACCATTTAATCAATGATCTAAAGAAATTTTTTTGAACATTCAAAAGAACAAAAAGAAAAGGACGAATAATGGAGACAAAAGGTTATGCAGTTCTAAAGGCCAGCGAGGATCTAGTTCCCTTTGTCTTCCAGCGCCGTGACTTACGCCCAAATGATGTCGCCTTGGATATTCACTATGCCGGGATCTGTCACTCAGATATCCATCAGGCCCGTGAGGAGTGGGGTCCAGCTCTGTTCCCAATGGTGCCGGGACACGAAATAGCCGGGATCGTTACTCAAGTTGGTCCAGGTGTTACCAAGTTCAAAGTTGGAGACCGCATCGGAGTTGGTGTCTTCATAGATTCCTGTCGCAACTGCAAGGCCTGCAAAGCTGGTCTACAACAATATTGTTCAGAAGGTATGACCGGAACTTACAACGGGTATGAACGTGATGGAAAGACTATTGCGCAAGGCGGATACAGCAATAAGTTCGTAGTTGATCAAGATTACGCAGTCAAAATCCCAGACAATCTTGATCTTTCAGGAGTTGCCCCGCTTCTCTGTGCCGGAATTACTCTTTACTCGCCGCTTAAGAATTGGGGCGCCGCAAAGGGCAAAAAAGTGGGCGTGATGGGTCTCGGTGGACTTGGTCATATGGGAGTGAAATTCGCTGCTGCGCTTGGTGCTGAGGTTACGGTATTTTCACATTCAGCAAATAAGGAAGGTGATGCGAAAGCAATGGGAGCACATCACTTCATCGTAACCAAGGATGAAAATTGGAAAGCAACTGCTCCGAAAGACTTTGATCTTATTCTTAACACCATCTCAGCTGAGATCAATATCGAGGACTACCTTCAACTCTTAACATTGGATGGGACCCTAGTGGTTATTGGACTTCCAGGAAAACCATATTCAGTTAACGTTCCGACGTTACTAGGGCAAAGAAGGTCGCTTGCCGGATCAATGATTGGTGGCATTCCGCAAACACAAGAAATGCTCGATTTTTGCGGTGAACACAACATCCTCAGCGATGTTGAAGTTATTGAACCTTCTTACATCAACGAAGCTTACGAGCGCACTGTAAAGAGTGATGTTAAGTATCGCTTCGTTATTGATGCAAAAAAGTTCTAAGACAAAGTTCTAAGACAAAGTTCTAGGACATAAATAGATTTGCTAGCCTCGCAATTAGCGGGGCTAGAAATAGCGCTGGCAAGAAATCTGCAACTGGAATTTGTCGTATCTTTAGAAGTCTAAAAGCTATACCAAGTAGCAGCAATCCACCTGTAGTAGTCATTGCCAAGATCTGATAGTGCGGCAAAACGGATCCTAGAAATACTCCAACTAAGGTCCATCCCATTTGGTAGATACCTACCGGAAGAGCCGAAAGAGCAACTCCCCAACCGAGGGATGCCGCAAAGGCTACTGAAGTTATTCCATCCAAAATACTCTTAAGGGATAACTGCGAAATTCCAGTTCCCATACCATCGCTGATTGATCCAAGAATTGCCATTGGTCCAATAACAAACAGAAGACTTGAACTTACAAATCCTTCAACAAACGGTGATTTCGAATCTCGGTCGAATCTGGCTTTTAGCCTTATTCCCCAACGATCTAACATCTCCTCGATACCTAAGCGAATCCCAATAAGAGTTCCAAGCAGCATACTAAATAAGATAACTAGAATGGTCCAACCTTTGGGAACGGATCTAATGAAATCACTAGCCCATAAATTCTTAATGCAATCAGCGGCTGCTAAAAGGGTGATGAATCCCATGGCCGTTGTCATGGTTTCTCGAGTTTGCTCTTTGAACTTTCCGCCCAGAAAAACGCCAAGGGTGGCACCCAAAATAATTGCAAATACATTTATCAAGGTTCCCAGTCCGATAAACATATCGCCCCGTTTTCTAATGGTATTGCGCGACTCATTCGCTGCAACGGTAGGTACACTTTAACAGTGTCCGCGAATCCGATAATCTCAAAAATGAAGAATTTCTTCGCTCCAGCAAAGACTATTCCGCGTACTCCTTGGACCGCCAATAGCTTGTGGTCCTTTGAATACCGCAGGTTTTTTATCTTAACTTTTGGATTAATAATCTTTGGATTCGGCGATTCATTCCTAATAAATTCTCACATAGGAAATGCACCGTGGTCAGTGCTTGCTCAAGGTCTTTCAAAGCATCTACCTATAAGCATCGGAATGTGCACCTTTTTTATAAGTACCCTCGTCCTACTTTTATGGATTCCATTGCGAGAGCGTCCAGGACTCGGAACGGTTCTCAACATTTTATTGATCGCTTCGGCAATTCAAGTCGGCGTCGATTATTTCCCAAAGCTAGATAACAGATTTCTTCTTCAAGTCACCTACGTCCTACTTGGCATCTATCTTGTTGGAATCGGTTCAGCCCTATACATCACATGTGGCCTTGGACCGGGACCTAGAGATGGCTTAATGACCGCTTTGCATAAGCGAACCGGGGTAAGAGTCTCCAGAGTTCGATTGGGAATTGAAGTTTTCGTCTTAATTTCCGGAGCGCTTTTAGGTGGACGAGTTGGAATCGGAACGGCACTATTTGCGCTACTCATCGGACTATCTGTTGCTCTAAATTTAACCTTTGTTGGGAAGCTTGTTCAGAAAGTCAATTAAATAGCACTTGCAGTAAATCTATTACCGATCTTCGTGACTTGAACTGGTAGATCATATGCAGTGGTCAGAAATTTCGAAGTCAGAACATCATCAATTCTTCCACTTGCTACCACTTGCCCAGCCTTAAGTAACATGGCATGGGTAGACCCGGCTGGAATCTCCTCGATGTGGTGGGTAATCATTAGCGTCGCCGGAGAATTTGCATCTAGCGCTAAATTTTCAAAGCGTTTCAGTAAATCTTCACGGCCTCCTAAATCCAATCCCGAGGCTGGTTCATCAAGTAGGAGGAGTTCTGGATCGGACATCAATGCGCGAGCAATTAAGACTCGCTTCTTCTCTCCATCACTCAATGTAAAGAATGATCGCTGTGCCAATTCTCGAACTCCCAGGGTTGTGAGAAGCCCAACAGCTCTAGATTCATCCCAGAGCTCATATTTTTCATTCCAACGCGCTGTCATTCCATAGGCGGCTGTTAGAACAACATCAATAACCTTCTCTTCATCTGGGAAAAAATTGAGCAAGGTGCTTCCCATCAAGCCAATCCTTGGGCGCAGTTCGAAAATATCAACTCTGCCCAGCCTTGATCCCAAGATATCGACAGTTCCGGAAGTCGGGTGCATCTGTGTGGCAGCTAATTGAAAAAGTGTTGTCTTGCCTGCTCCGTTAGGCCCAAGCACTACCCAGCGCTCTCCTATATTCACATCCCAATTAACCGGTCCGAGTATGCGTTTATCCCCGCGAATTACAGATACACCGCTAAAGGATAGAACTTCGCCCATGTCGCAAAGATACTAGGTGGCTGGGCCTGATCGTTGCATCTACCGATAATCTATGCCCATGAGTCAATTTACCGGCCTAGTACTTCTAGCGGGAAAGGACTCTCCAGGCATCACGGTTTCGCTATATGAAACCTTGTCACAATTTGCAGTAAAAATTCTCGATATCGAGCAAGTCGTAATACGTGATCGATTGATACTCACTACTTTAATTTCTTTAGACCCCGCCCATGCCAGTGCAATCGAAGGGGATCTCTTGGAAATGGCGAATTCCAAAGAATTGGATTTGGCAATAGATTTTTCCGATCTCGATGCAACTCCATTAAAAGACGGAAATACAGTTCATATATCGGTACTCTCAAAGCAACTTCTACCGAGCCAAATAGGTGCGGTCGCAAAGGAAATTGCCACTCTGGGTGGAAATATAGAGAAGATCCAAAGAACAACAAATTATCCAATTACCGCCGTGAATCTTGAAGTGGCCTTTCCAGACGAATATGCGAATGAGAATTTAATCGCAAAACTTCGCCGAGCCATTGGTCAGGTCGCCAAGTCTGAAAAAATTGATGTTGCCGTTGAAAGCAGCGGACTTTTGCGCAAATCCAAGCGAATAGTAATGCTCGATATGGACTCAACGCTCATCAAGCAAGAAGTGATAGATCTGCTGGCGCAGAAAGCAGGAGTGGGTGATCAAGTCGAAAAGATCACCGAACGGGCTATGAATGGTGAACTTGATTTCACGGCATCACTAAAAGAACGTGTAGCTCTACTTCAAGGACTCTCCGTTGAGGCTATCGCGCAGGTTGCTACCGAAATTGAATTGACCGCAGGTGCCAGGACCCTTATTCGAACGCTTCACAAAGTCGGGCATAAAGTAGGAGTTGTCTCCGGTGGATTCCTAAATGTTATCGAACCACTTTTAAAGGATTTACAGATTGATTTCTACCGAGCCAATGAACTTGAGATTGTGAATGGAGTCCTAACTGGCCGCACATTAGGTCAAGTTATTGATAGGGACGCAAAGGCCACAGCACTTTTGGATTTTGCCAAAAAAGAAGGCGTTGATCTTTCGCAATCTATTGCAATCGGTGATGGCGCAAATGATCTGGGGATGATTGAAATCGCAGGATTGGGAATTGCTTTCAATGCTAAAACAAAGGTCTCGGAAGTTGCTGATAGTTCGATCACCTCTCCCTATTTGGATTCCGTACTCTATCTAATTGGAATCAGCGAGGAAGAAGTTAGGGAAGCGAACAGAGTTTAAAGACGGCAAGCGTGGATATCGGTTACCAGGATTCCCCGAGCACCAATGGCCCAGAGTTCATCCATAATTCGATTTACATCCCTCTTTAATACCATTGCTCTCACAGCGCTCCATTCACTCTTTTGTAAAGGTGAAATAGTCGGTGATTCAATTCCTGGAGTCAAGGCGCAGGCCTTTTCCAAATCTTTGCTCTTAACGTCATAGTCAACTAAAACATATTGACGAGCGATCACAACGCCATTGAGTCGATGAGTAAGAGTCTCAAGGTGCTTATTCTCTGAAGAATCACTCCTAGAAATTAGAATCGCTTCACTTTGCAATAAGACATCACCGAAGGTGGCAAGGCCGGCCTGTCTTAGCGTTCCACCAGTAGAAACGACATCGGCAATGGCATCTGCTACTCCAAGACGAACTGAACTTTCAACTGCGCCATCTAACGCAACAATTTTTGCCGCGATCTTCTTCTCTTGGAGAAATCTTTCAAGCAAGCCAGGGTATGCCGTAGCTACCCGCAGACCAGAGAGACCGTCTACAGATAAATTCTTTTCAACTGGCGCTGCGAACCGAAAGGTGGATCGACCAAAATCCAAAGCAAGAATTTCAAGTGCTTTAGCTCCGCTATCGATTAAAAGATCGCGCCCAGTAATTCCGGCATCGAGTTCACCATTTCCAACATAAATGGCAATATCTCTCGGACGTAAATAATAGAACTCAACAGCATTTTCAGGATCGATAAAGATCAAATCTCTTGAATCAATTCTCTGTCGATAACCGGCTTCCTTTAACATAGCCATTGCACTTTCAGAAAGTGAACCCTTATTTGGAACCGCAATTTTTAAAGTCATTGAAAGTTATAGCTCCTTGCAAACTTGATCCATGGAAATATTACGAGCGAGCATTAAAACTTGGAGATGGTAAAGCAATTGGCTTATCTCTAAGGCAAGTTGTTCATCACTCTGATATTCAGCAGCCAGCCAAACTTCGCCAGCCTCCTCAATGATCTTCTTTCCGATCTGGTGGATTCCCGCATCAAGTTCAGCAACTGTTTTAGAACCCGCGGGCCTAGAAGCCGCCTTCTGCGATAACTCAAGCCACAACTGATCAAAGCTTTTCATATGTGAATTTTAACGCAGATCGGATTCTCCCGTGGCTAAATAACTTTATCTACTGGCAATAGCTCGCAACTCCCGACAAACTGCAGCCGGATCGGGCGATTTGTAAATGGCACTTCCTGCAACAAAGGTATCAGCCCCAGCCTGTGCTGCCCGAGCAATCGTCTCTAGGGAAATCCCGCCATCAACTTGTAACCAAATATCCTTCAAGGCGTGCTCGCCAATATATTTACGGGCTTGTTCGACCTTTGGCATCATGCTTTCCATAAAACTCTGCCCGCCAAAACCAGGTTCGACAGTCATAATCAACAACATATCCAAATGATTCATGAATTCAGCGACTTCTGAAAAATCGGAATCCGGCTTGAGCGCTACGCCTGCTCTGGCTCCAGAATCTTTGATGCATTTAATTGTGATTTCTGGTTTAGAACTAGCCTCTAAATGAAAGGAAACGCTTTTGCTGCCAGCCTTCGCATATTCGACGGCTACTTCATCTGGATTAATAACCATCAAGTGAGTATCGACCGGAAGCGGGCTGCTCCGAATAATTTCCTTCGCTTGCGTTAACGAGAAGGTCATATTTGGTACGAAAATATTATCCATAATATCTAGGTGAATTAGATCAGCATCTGTCGAAACAATTGCCATTTCGCCAGGCAAATCCTGATGATTTGCATTGAGAATGCTCGGACAAATTCTGATCATCATCACTCCGGTTTCTGGAAAAGAGCCAGGAACATCGAATCACTTTTTTGCACATGTGTCCACAACTGCATATTTCCATCGGAATTTATAGCACCTTCAATTCCGGTATCAGCAATCGAGATGGATATTTGAGTCGCCTCTTTATGTCGATGGGCAAAATCCAAAACCTGACCTTTGGTCTCTAATAGGTGTGGACTACAAGTTGCGTAGCCAACAATTCCACCAGGTTTTAGTAGCGTATAGGCAGAATCTAGAAGATCGCGCTGAAGCTCAATTAATCCCTTGAGGTCGGATAAATTTTTACGCCATCTAGCTTCGGGTCTGCGGCGCAGCGCCCCCAGCCCACTACATGGAGCATCGACCAAGATTCGATCATATTTTCCTGGAAATTCTGAGGCGTTGCGTCCATCGAGTGAAATTACATTCTCTAGATTAACTACCGATTGAACCAACTTTGCCCGGTGCTCTGAAGGTTCGTTTGCAGTAAATGTGTCACTTGAACGTTCTGTCGAGATAAGAGCCTGCAAATAAGCGGCCTTGCCGCCAGGTCCGGCACATAAATCCAACCAATCAAGGTTACGAGAGTTGATCTCCTTTGCCGTTTCGAAAAAAATCTCAGTAAGCAGTTGCGAGCCACAATCTTGAACTCCGGCTCTTCGTTCACGGATCGCGGGATATTCCGTTGGCATTCGATCGGCGAGTATCGAGCTTCTTCCAATTTCCAATGCACTCCCACCAAGAGATAAGAGTTCCTCTCTCGTTGATTTACCGGGCCAGGCTATTAGATTTGGTGCAACTGGCTCATTGTTGGCCGCTAACGCCTTTTCAACCGAGCCCCAATTTTTAAGCAGATCAAAGAAGGCAGACACAATCCACTCAGGGTGGGAATACAAAATGGATAGTGCGTACTTTGGATTAGACTCAATCTTAGATCTCACATCATCAAAGAGAGTGCTATCTGAACTCACTTTACGAAGAATCGCGTTGATATAAGTTGCCTTTGACTCCCCTGCTACTGCCCTAGCAAGTTCAACCGTTTCACTTACTGCAGCATGATCACTTACCCGCATCTCGGTAAGTTGATGAACCCCTAGGCGCAAAAGATCCAGAACAGAACTATCAAGTTGCGATATATCTCTATCAATAAATTTTGAGATTGCGTAATCATGCTTACCTTGCATTCGTAGGGTTCCGTATGCCAACTCCGTAACAAAAGATCTATCTCGTTGGTCAAGAGTCGAGTCCGATAGCAATTGCGGTAACCGCAAATTTGCATATGCACCTTCGCGATTGACCTGTGTTACCAAGGCAAAAGCTATCCGCCTAGCTTCTCCAGGATTAGGTTTCTTGTAAATCCGCTTTATCGGCGAATCACTCAAATTTCTCACCAATTTTCAATCGAGCACCGCGAGCAAAATCCATACCAGACATTCGCTTCTTTCCAGCAGGTGTCACTTCCAAAATTTTCAAAATACTATCCTTGGTTCGCACGATTAAAGCATCCCCACTAGCAGCAACTTCACCTGCAAGCTTTAGATCATTTTCAATAAAACTTTCTTCAACCCCATGAACGACGACTCTTTCGCCGCGAAAAACCGTCCAGATTCCTGGATTGCTAGCTAGAGCGCGGTCCAACCTCAAAATTTTGTCGGTTGGTGAATCCCACAATATTTGGGCTTCTTCTTTTGAAATCTTAGGAGCTAAAGAGATTCCTTGTGCGGTTTGCGGCGTTGCCTTTGTTTTGCCGATCACCTTTAACAGTTCAAGCAAATCTAGAATTGCCAAATTTGTAAGTTTTGCAAGTAAATCCTCAGTTCGATCAGAGTCTTGTAAATCAATCTCTTTCATAACATAAAAGGGACCAGTGTCCATTCCCTTGTCCAATTTAAAGATCGTAAACCCAGTCTTACTTTCGCCATTAAGTATTGCTCGTTGCACCGGCGCTGCTCCTCGATAACTTGGGAGAAGTGAGAAGTGAATATTGATCCAACCAAATCGCGGTCCATGGAGTAGTTCAACTGGAATTATTCGACCGTAGGCAATCGTTACGATTAATTGAGGTTGCGCTGAAAGTAAATGACGATTCAACTCTGAACTATCTGCGGGTTTGGCCACGGGCAACCCTTGCTCACTGGCCCAATGGGCAAGCTCATTGGGTACCACAACCTTGCCTCGCCCAGTGGCCTTGTCCGGATTTGTAATGATCGAAACTAACTGATGTTCACTATTTTTTATTGCTTCGATAACTGGGATTGAGACCAGTGAGGAACTTGCAACTGAGATCTGCAACTCTAAAAACCTAGACCGTTTGTAGTGTGTGGACTAATTTTAATTCTCGGCTCGAGACCACTTTGGATGGCCGAACCAAACCAATCCGAATTCCTAATTTCAGCCATTGCGCGTTTTCTCTCTTCGGCGACCAAGCGATCAATAAAGACTATTCCATCCAAATGATCAGTTTCATGTTGTAGGCATCTAGCCAACAATTCACTACCTTCGATCGTTACCGGTTCGCCATGCATATTGAAACCCTTTGCGACCGCTCGCATGGCTCTTGGTGTTTCGTAGAGCAAACCAGGGAAACTTAGACAACCCTCTTCTCCATCTTGCATATCCGAGCTCAAATCAAGTGTGGGATTAATCAAATGACCCAAATTGTCATCAACATCCCAAACAAAAACACGAAGTGAGACTCCAATTTGCGGCGCTGCTAAACCAGCTCCCGGAGCATCGTGCATAGTTTCGGTTAGATCGGAGACCAGTGTTCGGAGTTCCTTATCAAAAACTGAAACTTCTAGGGCCGGTGTAGTTAATACCGGATCGCCAAACAATCGAATACTTTGAATAGGCACCTACCTATTCTAAAGGAATCTTGCCAAAGTTACTAAATTAGATACGGATCTAGCCGAATATTGACCTTTACAAGATTTTTTAGAGAACGATATCTACTTAACTGAAGGAAGAACTCAGAAAATTCCTCACTCCTTTCAACTAAGCCCTTAACGATCAACTCCGATTCAATAGAAGTTTTTGCCCGGATTACCAGGGGCTTGATGAAAAGATCGTTATCGCTCATTCGCTCTCTCAAAGACATTAACTCCCTACTCTCCCCAGTAATTACCGCTACCCGAGTAAATGGAGGGAGATTGGCTTCTTTGCGACTTTCGAGTTCTAACTCCAAGTCCCTCATGAAGTTTCCGCTCAATTGCCCTTGAATAAATGGATGCTCTTTCGGCAAGTCCAGGTATATCTCCCCGCCATCTTGGAGCATGAGGAAATTACTAACTAATTGATTCCTAGCGATTTCATAACTTCGCAGCTTTGTACTATTGAAGAGGAAATCGCAATTCAATGCGATGTAGCTTGCATATTTTCCATCTGGTTCGCAACCGTATGTAGAAATTACTAATCTAGATTTATCATCATCTGGAAGTGAATCGATCCTATTTTGCGATTTTGAGAAAACTATGAGTACATTTGGGATATTTGAAGCTATCTCCTCGGCAAATCGTTTCGCCCCCAACTTTGCTATGGCGGGTTGCCTTCCCTGGCAATATTCACATTGCCAATCTGGGAATTTTGAATCGCAGATGACACAGTTTGGGATCGCGTTAGAACTTTGCATGGCCAAACGCCCCCCACAGGAACACTTTGCAAGATTTCGGCATTTCGCACAGGTAAGAGCCGTGATGTAGCCAGGTTCAACGAGGTTGACTAGAACATTACCCTTCAAGATTCCCTCTTTTATGGCCGATATGTGAGTTCTACTCTCTCGCGGGAAAGAAATTTGCAACTTTTTTGCCTGCACAATGCCGCGATTTTCTGATTCTTTGATCCAACCAATATCGATTAGACGTTTTACTTCTAAAGATGGCGTTGCGCCTACAAAATTGATATTAGAGGTTTTAGAGCGGATAATTGCAACATCTCGGACGTTCCATCCAGGATAGTGTCTCTCGTAAGAAGATTCATCGATCTCTGACAATATAAAGATCTCAGATGCAGATTTTAAGGGTGTGAATATCGCTGAACGATTTCCAACTATAAGCCGCGGACTCTCCAAAACGGTTTGGAGATAATTCTGGTATCGCTCGGATTTAGATAACTTACTTGATAACGTTAAGAAGTCTAAGTCGCCAAGTCTCTTCGAGAGAATCAAGAGATCTCGCTCGTCTGGGAGAACAACCAAGATTTGACCAGAAAAAGTCTGATCCTCGTAAATTTTGCGGATTGAGAGAGCAAATTGACTTGAATTCTTCAGAGCGAAAAAGTTTAGTTGGTGTCTATTACTATCTTCAGCTAAATCCGATACTTGAACTGTAACTTTCGAATCAATGAGTTTTTCACAACTTCCCACTCTCGCCGGAATGGCGCTTCGAAAAACGCTAAAAAAATCAGAGGCATACCTATGTGCTACTTCTCGAACGAGCTCTATCTGCGCCCCCGTAGCGATTGGGAAGAGAGAAATTGCGCGATTTATGTAGCGCAACTCCCCCGCTGCTCTTTGATTCGATAAACGATCTATGACAAGAGCGCTGCAGATTTGGTTACCGAACGGCACTTCCACGAGTGTGCCAATCTCCACCGGCGAGGTAATTGATTGTGGCAAAAGGTACTCAAAAGGATCACTCAGATGTGAAATTGAATTATCGACAAGTACCTGTAGGTACGGGCGCTCATTTGCAATAAGAGACTTATCCGAATAAGTCTCTCTTCTTAATTTAAGTGGCTTTACAATTGCCACGTCTAGTTAGCGAGAAGCAGCGCTTTTTAAAGCTGCAGCTCGATCCGTCTTTTCCCAAGTGAAATTAGGTAGCTCTCGACCAAAGTGACCATATGAAGCTGTCGCTGAATAAATTGGTCGCAGTAGATCTAGATCCCGAATAATTGCAGCTGGGCGTAAATCAAAAACTTCCAATACTGCATCACTAATTTTGGATACTGGAACAATTTCGGTGCCAAATGTTTCAACGAAAAGGCCAACAGGTTGAGCCTTGCCGATGGCATATGCAACTTGCACTTCACAACGTGTAGCCAGACCAGCAGCTACTACATTTTTAGCCACCCATCGCATGGCGTAAGCAGCGCTGCGATCAACCTTGGAAGGATCCTTACCGGAGAAAGCTCCACCTCCATGTCTAGCCATCCCACCATATGTATCGACAATGATCTTTCGCCCGGTTAAACCAGCATCTCCCATTGGACCACCGATTACAAATCGACCTGTTGGATTTATGAGGACACGAAGATCGTCGGTTGAAATTTTTAGTTCGCTTATTATCGGATCAATAACCAACTTCTTAAGATCTGGAGCCAAGGTCTTTTCGAGATCAACATGAGCAGCATGTTGGGTTGAGATAACAATGGTATTTAGGGCAACGGCTTTATCTTTGTCATATTCAATTGTTACCTGAGTCTTGCCATCGGGACGAAGGTAATCCAACTCCCCGCTCTTTCGTACCTTTGATAGTTGTAATGAAAGTTGATGCGCCAAGTGGATTGGAAGCGGCATAAGTTCTGGCGTGTCATCACAGGCGTAGCCAAACATTAATCCTTGGTCTCCAGCGCCCTGAAGATCGAGCGGGTCGCCAGAAGCAGCTACGCGCTTTTCGAATGCGCTATCTACCCCCTGAGCAATATCTTGGGATTGCTGACCGATTGAAAGTGATACGCCGCAAGAATTTCCATCAAAACCCTTGTCAGAGGAGTCATAACCAATATTCAAAACGGTATCGCGAACGATGTTCATCACATCGGCGTATCCATTAGTGGTGACTTCACCGGCAACGTGTACTTGACCAGTAGTAATTAAGGTTTCAACAGCTACTCGGCTCTTTGCATCTTGTCCCAATAAGGAATCTAGAATTGCATCGGAGATCTGATCTGCCATCTTATCTGGATGACCCTCGGTTACTGATTCAGAGGTAAAAAGTCGTTTGCTCATTGGATTAACCTAACTTATTTAGGGCCAGATTTAATAATTCATCTGCCAGCGTGTCCTTCGGGAGATCATTGATTGCTTTATGGAATCCCTGGCGATCTAGAATCAAACCACTTGTGAGGCGACTTCCGAATATTGCCCCATTAGAAACGTTGTTTACGTAGATCAAATCCGCGCCTTTTGCGAATAATTTGCGTTTGCCTTCTGCCTCAAGGTCATCCATAGTTTCGGCAGCAAAAGCAACAACTACTTGTTTATCGGATTTGGTCTGCGAAATTGAAGCCAAGATATCTTCGTTTTCAACCAGTGTGATTGCATTAAGTGATCCCTTTTTGATTTTCAGATCAGATAGTTCAGCTGGTCTAGCGTCAGCAACAGCTGCTGCCATCAACAGGATGTCGGCTTTTGAGAACTTCCTTTTCATCACGTCGTGTAGATCAGTTGCCGATTCAACTTTTATGATCTCGATTCCAGGGATTGAAGCCAATTCAACATTTGCGCTAATTAAAGTAACATCTGCACCACGTTCATAGGCCCGCTTGGCGATCGCATAACCTTGTTTTCCACTTGAACGATTACCAATAAACCGAACTGGATCAATCGCCTCGCGAGTTCCACCAGCGGTTATCAATATGCTTTTACCTTTGAGATCAAATTCAAAATTTAGATGTGTCGATATGGATTCAATTAGACCTGAAACTTCCGGATAGCGTCCAATTCCAACATCTTCTCCGGTCATCTTTCCAAATTCCGGTTCAATAACAATCACGCCACGGGCACGCAATTTTTCAACATTTTCCTGATTCGCTTGATTTAACCACATCTCCGTATGCATTGCTGGAACCAATATAAGTTGGGCAGTGCTAGCCGCAACAATATTGGTTAAGAGATCGTTGGCAATTCCGTTAGCGATTTTCCCGATTAAATCAAAGGTGGTCGGCGCGATGATGATCGCACTTGCCTGCCGAGCCATACTTATATGTGCAACCTCGTGGGTGTTATTCCAGAGATTTGTTGGGACTTCTCGACCGCTTAGGGCCTGCCATGTTGCCACACCAACGAAATTCAAACTAGCTTGGGTTGGGACAACAGTTACATTGAAGCCCTTATCCTGCAAACGTCTTAGAAGTTCGGCCGACTTATAGGCCGAAATCCCACCGCCAACGCCAAGAATGATCTCTCGACTATTGAAAGTCATTTCTTTGATCAGGTTTAAGCAGAAACTTCAGGTGTAACGGGTTCCAAATTTTCAATAGTTAAAAGCCCACCGTTGATTTCACGCAATGCGATAGATAACGGCTTCTCATGGACATAAGTCTCGACAAGTGGTCCAACGTATTCAAGAAGACCTTCGCCTAATTGAGAGTAGTAAGCGTTGATTTGACGAGCACGCTTAGCGGCATAAAGCACCAAGCTGTATTTGGATCCAGCAGCATCTAGTAATTCATCAATCGGAGGATTAGTTATGCCATCCATTGCTGTCATTTGAACCCCTTACGAAAATCTAGATAGCTTCTATGGCTACTTTTGTTCAGATCAATGCCTCTTGGCAGAGGCCAAGGATAGCAGTTGCTCGGCAACGCCTTCTACCGAGTGATTAACGAGGATATGATCAAAATCGCCTGCGGCCGCCATCTCCTCTTCCGCAAGGGCCAATCTGGCCGCTCTGCGCTCTGGCGAATCCGTCCCACGGTTTTCTAATCGATTCACAAGCTCTTCCCACGAGGGCGGTGAGATAAAGACTAAAACTGACTCAGGGCTCTTACTTCGAACCTGTCTAGCTCCCGCAATCTCGATTTCCAACAAAACGTTCTTGCCAAGATTGCGCGCATGTTCGACTGGTTCGCGTGGAGTTCCGTATCGATTACCCGCAAATTCCGCCCATTCCAAAAATTTATCTGCGGCGATCATTTGATCAAACTTTTCATCCGTTAGAAAGAAGTAATCAATACCTTCACGCTCGTTCTCGCGCGGTTGCCTTGTTGTTGCCGAAACACTCACCCAGATACTTGGGTTATCACGAAGATGGTTAGTGATCGTACTTTTGCCAACACCACCAGGTCCACTCATCACAATTAGCGAACCAACTCCTGGCTCAAGTTTGTTCAAAATAAACTCTTCTCTAAGTGCTGCGATTTGATTAGGTCCTAGTCCCCCAATTCTACGCCCTTCCGATATCTTCAATTTCTCCATCAATAAGAAAGTTCGACGCTTTCCAACTCCGGGCACGGCTGCTAAAAGCTCGCTAACTCGCATCCTTTGAATTCCCTGACGGGGATCGTTTATTGCATCGAAGATGGTTTTTGTTCTGTTAGCGATATCAATTTTCATCGAAGCCCGATCGCGCCTTGCAGCTATCGCCCTTTGACCGGCTTGGATTCGTTCACTATCGCTCAAGTTTGGGGGCGGATTTTTTGGCATTTTTAACCCGAATTAGAGAGATTGTGAAATTTGAGCTGCAACCAACTTCATTTCCTCAAGCGATTTCTTTGCGTGTTCGGTTATCGGTCGACCAATTACAAGGTAATTTGCTCCTGCGGCAAGTGCCTCCTGCGGCGTCATTACTCGTTTTTGATCTCCGAGATCAGCTCCAGCCGGACGAACACCAGGCGTTATTAGAATGATATTTGGTCCAACGGCTGCTCTAATTGCATTCACTTCAAAAGGCGAACAAACAATTGAAGTAGCTCCGGCGGCGACCGCAACCTTTGCTAACCCGACTGCCGTATCAAGTGGAGATTTAGCGAAACCGACTTCAACTACATCATTTGAATCTAACGAGGTCAAAATAGTCACCGCCGTGATCGAGATATCGGGATCAACATCAACTGCTGATCGAACCATCGCTCTACCACCACTCGCATGGACCGTTAAAAATTTAGGCTTCAAAAAAGCGACCGATTTGGTGGCAGCCTTAACTGTATTGGGAATATCGTGCAATTTTAAATCGAGAAAGAGCTCGACTCCGTGCCTGTTCTTTATTTCAAGTAGCCCAGTCGAGCCAAATTTTAAGAAGAATTCCAGACCGATTTTATAAAAAGCAATACTCTCCTTGGTTGCAGCGACCCAATCATGCGCAGTCTCTAAATTATCAGTATCTAGCGCGAGGATAATCTTTTTGCTCATGGCAGATCCAATCTATGGGCATAGCCAACCGCTTCTTGCAGGGAATTAAATCCTCTAGAAATCAAAAGTCGCTCTAACTCTTCTTTGACCAACATTGTGGCGCGTGGATTACCGAAATTTGCGGTTCCGATAGATATTGCACTTGCACCAGCGAGAACTAACTCAAGTGCGTCGTGTCCATTTGAAACCCCACCCATTCCCAAGATCTTTACATTAGGCATAGCGGCGTGAACTTGGTAAATCGCACGAACCGCTATTGGGCGAATAGCAGGGCCAGAAAGGCCGCCAGTTTTTCCGGCAAGTTTCGGACGCATCGTTTTCGTGTCGATAACCATTCCAAGAACTGTATTGATAAGCGCAAGCGCATCGGCTCCAGCAGCAACAACTTCCCTTGCGATTTCAACAATATCTGTAACATCAGGAGAAAGTTTGGCGATTATCGCAAGCTCTCCCCCGATATTACGTCGAACCGCCTCGATTGCTGCTCTAGCAGTAACCGGATTGCAGGCAAAAACCATGCCACGGTTTTCTACGTTAGGACATGAAATGTTGACCTCTAGCGCCTTGATGCCAGAAACGTTACGGAGCTTTCGAGCGAGCACTGCGTAATCCTCAACGCTTTCTCCGGCAATACTTACAACCGTAGGTACTCCTTGCTCTTGCAGCCAAGGAATATCATTTTCAAGAAATAGATCGATCCCGGGGCCCTGCAAACCGATTGAATTCAGCATTCCGCTTGCAGTTTCGGCCATACGCGGGGTTGCTCTACCGGAACGAGCCTTGATCATTATTGATTTAGTTACCAAAGCTCCAAGTTCGCGGAGATCAAAAAATTGCGATAGCTCCTTGCCACTACTTGCACATCCACTAGCTGTGAAAATTGGATTCGCAAAATTGGCGCTGCCGAGTTGAGTGCTGAAGTCAAAATTCATTAAGCGCCCCAAGTACCTTCTGGAATCTTACGATTGCTATCCCAGACAACTCTCTCGCCATCAACCACTGGCCCTTCGATGCATGAACGAACCATTCGGATAAGTCCGGAATCATCCTTTATGGGAAGGACACAAGTCATGCAAATACCAATTCCGCAAGCCATGGATTCCTCTATGGCACACTGATGCATTACCTCTTTTTCCTGCGTAATTTCTGTAATAGCTTGAAGCATTCCCATCGGCCCGCAGGAATAGACAATATCGATTTGATTCTCGTCAATGATTTCACGGAGTACATCGCTAACCTTGCCAGCGATACCGGCGCTTCCATCATCGGTCGTGATCGTTAAGCTGTTAACAGATCGCTTTCCTTCGAGTGGCGCATAAATTTTCATAGCAGTAGATGCACCCAGCACCATATCTATTCGATTGCCACGAGATTTCAAAACTTCAGAGAGTCCAAAGAGTGGTGCACTTCCATATCCCCCACCAACTAGTAACGCCCGCACTGGCTGGGTCGGGATTCCAAAAGCGGTTCCAAGTGGCCCAACCAAATCAATCAAAGCACCAGGTTGTTGCGCGGTAAGCCAAGTACTTCCTTTGCCGTGAGGTGCTACGACCAATTCAATGTAGCCAAGACCATTTTCTCGATCGCTTGCCCGATAAATGGCAAATGCCCGGCGAAGAACCATGGATGATCCTTCCCCACCAACTGCGATAGCAACAAAGTTACCTGGACGTGCGTGTGCGGCTATATCCCCAACCGAGAGAACCAAGTGATGATAGGCGCCGACTTTCTTATTACTTAATAATTCAGATTCAATCTGTGCTGCAAACTTATTCATTTACCGCCAGCCACTCTTGAATAGATTTGATCGCATAGCGCTTACCGGAAAGCTCTGTGATACCGGCTACTGCTGCCTTAAATCCCGCAATGGTTGTGATGCATGGAACCGAACGACTGACCGCGGCAGTTCGGATTAACCAACCATCTTGCCTGGTGCCACGACCGAGCGGTGTATTAATAACCAATCCAACTTCGCCGGTTGAGACTAATTCAACCGCGGTTTTCTGTTCACCATTGCTACCTTCTGAATGCTTTCTTACTAAAGAACTCTCGATTCCCTTAGCAGCAAAGAAGTCATGAGTGCCTTGCGTTGTGAAAATTTTAAAACCCAACTTAATCAATTCGCGCGCCGGCTCAACCGCACTCTGCTTATGTCGATCCGAAAGTGAGATAAAGACTGCGCCATCCTTAGGAAGAGTTCCAAATGAGGCGGTCTGACTCTTTGAAAATGCCTCGCCAAAACTATGAGCGATACCCATCACTTCGCCGGTCGAACGCATCTCTGGGCCAAGAATTGAATCCACTCCAGAGCCATCGATTCTTCTGAAGCGATTCCAAGGAAGCACCGCTTCCTTTACCGAAACACCAGAGGCAATTCCATCGCCGGAGGTTGGAAGCAAGCCCTCGGTTCGCAATTGCGCAATATTGCTTCCAGAAGAAATCAGAGCTGCGCACTTTGCCAGCGGATTACCAGTTGCCTTACTAACAAATGGTACTGTTCTTGAAGCACGTGGATTTGCTTCGATAATATAAAGTTTCTGATCAACGCTGGCATTTGCGGCTATGGCAAATTGAATATTTATCAATCCCCGAACGCCTATTCCCCTAGCTAACTTAAAAGTTGCCTCGCGGATTTCCTTCAATAGGGTTGAATCAATTGAGAAACTTGGGAGCACGCAAGCAGAATCCCCTGAGTGAACTCCGGCTTCCTCAATATGCTCCATGACACCAGCAAGAAATAGTTCTTCACCATCAAAAAGCGCATCGACATCAATCTCGATCGCATCCTCTAAGAATTTATCGATTAAAACTGGATGATTTGGCGTTATCTCTGTCGCCTTCTCAATAAAGCCTTTGAGAGATTGCGGATCGTAAACAATTTCCATGCCTCTGCCGCCGAGAACGAAGGATGGTCGAACTAGAACTGGATAACCGATCTTCTCCGCGATAGTTACGGCCTCTTCATAGGTATTTGCCATTCCCGAATCTGGTGCCTTAAGGCCATTTGCTTCCATCAATTCAGCAAATAAGCCACGATCTTCCGCGAGATCGATGGCATCTGGCGAAGTCCCTAGGATCTTTATGCCGGCATCTTGCAAGCCGCGCGCCAAACCAAGCGGCGTCTGACCACCAAGTTGGGCAATAACACCAAGTACTGGTCCGGCCAGGGTCTCCGCATGAATTACTTCAAGGACATCTTCTAAAGAGAGCGGTTCAAAGTAGAGCCGATCGGAGGTGTCGTAGTCCGTTGAAACTGTTTCTGGGTTGCAATTGATCATGATCGTTTCGTAACCAGCTTGCTTTAGGGCGAAGGCGGCATGCACACAGGAATAGTCGAATTCAACCCCTTGCCCAATTCGATTTGGTCCACTGCCGAGAATTATTACAGCTGGCTTCTCTCTTGGTGCAACTTCCGACTGAAGATCATAAGAAGAATAGTAATAAGGAGTGAATGCTTCAAACTCCGCGGCACAGGTGTCAACTGTTTTGTAAACTGGTCGCAGACCAATTCTCTGGCGCCAAGTTGTTATTTCGGCGGGGCTTTTATCGAGAATTTCTGCGATCTGCAAATCAGAAAAACCAAATTTCTTAGCTTTCAAAAGCACCTGATCGATATCAATCGAGGCCCTTTTCAATTCCTTAGCGACATCATTAATAGAGATGATTTGGGCCAGGAACCAAGGATCGAATTTAGTAATTTCATGCACCTGTTCGATATTTGCACCTAGGAATAGAGCTTGTTGAATCTGTTGCAAACGTCTTTCCGTAGGAGTTGCCATACTTCTTAAGAGTTCAGGTAGCTCACTTACATCTACCCTCCAAGAAAAACTTGTCCCCGCTTTTTCAACCGAACGGAGGGCTTTCTGCAAGGCCTCTGGGAAAGATCTACCAATAGCCATCGCCTCGCCAACACTCTTCATTGTTGTCGTAAGGCGATTATCCGCTTCGGGGAATTTTTCAAAGGCAAATCTGGGGACCTTAACCACTATGTAATCTAGAGTGGGTTCAAACGATGCCGGTGTTGATTTAGTGATGTCGTTTTGAATTTCATCTAACGTATACCCAATAGCAAGTTTGGTAGCAATCTTGGCTATTGGAAAACCAGTAGCTTTTGATGCCAATGCGGAAGATCTTGAAACTCGCGGATTCATTTCAATAACAATAATTCGGCCATTTGCTGGATTTACCGCAAATTGAATATTGCACCCTCCGGTTGCTACCCCTACCTCACGAATTATTTCAATACTTAGGTCACGCAATCGTTGGTACTCAACATCTGTAAGAGTTAGCGCCGGAGCCACAGTGATTGAATCTCCCGTGTGCACTCCCATTGGGTCGATATTTTCGATACTACAAACAATCACCACGTTATCTACGTGGTCGCGCATAACTTCTAATTCAAATTCTTTCCAACCAATAATAGATTCCTCTAAAAGAACTTCTGTTGTTGGACTGTGACGTAAACCAGCACCCGCAATTAATTCGAGTTCGGTTCGGTCGTAGGCGATTCCAGATCCAAGTCCACCCATTGTGAAGGAAGGTCGAACTACTACCGGATAATTGAGTTCAGTTGCGGCCTTAAAACATTCATCCAAGGTATGACAAATGACCGACTTCGCGGATTCGCCACCGATCTTCGCCACAATCTCTCGAAAACTCTCCCGATCCTCCCCGCGCTTGATCGCCGGAATATCTGCTCCGATTAATTTAATTCCATATTTTTCGAGGATACCCGCTTCGAATAAGCCAATGGCTGCGTTGAGCGCGGTCTGCCCTCCTAACGTAGCTAGGATCGCATCAGGTCGTTCCTTGATAATTATCTGCTCAATAATTTCTGACGTTATTGGTTCGATGTACGTTGCATCAGCAAATTCTGGATCGGTCATAATTGTTGCTGGGTTGGAATTAATAAGAACTACGCGAATACCCTCGCTTCGAAGGACTCGACATGCTTGTGTACCGGAATAGTCGAACTCGCAAGCTTGGCCAATAACAATTGGACCACTTCCAATTACGAGAACACTTTTAATCGAAGTATCTAATGGCATTAGACCCTCGCTGAATTCATAAGCGAAGCAAAATTATCGAATAAATACGCGGCATCATGCGGTCCTGCGGCTGCTTCGGGGTGATACTGGACGCTAAATGCTGGAGTCTCCAATAGTTCTAATCCTTCAACGACATCGTCATTTAGGCAGATGTGGGAAACAAAGCCCGCACCATAAATTGTGTTGAAATTTCCTTGAGTTGGCGCCGAGACCGCAAAGCCGTGATTATGCGCAGTGATCTCAACCCGACCACTCTTAAGATTCTTAACTGGTTGATTTATTCCGCGGTGGCCATAAGAGAGTTTGTAAGTTTCAAATCCAAGTGCGCGTCCAATAATTTGATGACCGAAACAAATTCCAAAGATAGGAATTTTGGCACCAAGAATCTCTCTAACGAGTGCGACAACGCCAGTCATCGTGGCTGGATCCCCAGGACCATTCGAGAGAAAAACCCCATCGGGTTTTAATTCTAAAATTTCTTCAAATGTTGTGGTTGATGGCATGACGTGAACTTCGATTCCGCGTTCTGACATAAGTCGCGGAGTTGCGCCCTTAATGCCCAAATCTATTGCGGCAACTCGATACTTCATCTCACCAACCGCAGGAATAACATAACTTTCTTTAGTTGAGACGTCGTCAGCCAAGAAGGCGCCGCTCATTTGAGGAACTTTACGGACCTTAATGACCATCTCTTCACGGGATAAATCGGCATTTGAGAAAATACCTACGCGCATCGCTCCCCGTTCACGCAGGTGTCTGGTAATTGCGCGAGTATCTACTCCTTGAATCCCCACAACCCCGTTGGCGATTAAATCACTTTCTAAGGATCGTTCAGAACGCCAATTTGAAACAATCGGTGAAGGATTTCTGACGACGAAACCACTCACCCAAATTTTTTTGGATTCCTCATCTGATCCATTCATTCCAGTATTCCCAATGTGTGGGGCGGTCATGATTACGATCTGTTTGTGATACGAAGGATCAGTTAAAGTTTCCTGATATCCAGTCATACCGGTAGAAAAGACCGCTTCGCCAAAAGTTTCACCTTCACAAGCCCAACTTTCGCCTTCGAAAATGGCGCCGTCATCTAGTACCAAGAAAGCTTTTGGCATTACTTCCCCTCGTTTAGATCATGAACAAGACGACCATTGAAGAAGGTCATCTGAACAAGTGCGGGAAGTTGCATCCCATGAAATGGGGTGTTCTTGCTCTTGGAAGCCATCTTATTACGATCAACCTGCCAAGTCCCTGAGGTGTCGATCACTGCCAAGTTCGCTGTGCTACCAACGGCGATCTCGTGGCCGTGCCCGGCATACCCCGCAATTCGCGCTGGATTGGTCGACATTCGACTTACAACGCCCGCCCAATCCAGAAGCCCAGTCTCAACCATAGATTTCACTACGACCGATAAAGCTGTTTCTAAACCGATCATTCCAAAGGCCGCTGCTTGCCATTCACAATCCTTATCCTCAGAAGGATGAGGAGCGTGATCGGTTGCCACAATATCTATAGTCCCATCGGCCAAACCAGCTCGAAGTGCCAAGACATCGCTCTGAGTGCGAAGTGGTGGATTAACCTTAAAAACTGGATCGTAATTAGTGACTAGATCATCTGTCAGCAGCAAATGGTGTGGCGTTACTTCAGCGCTCACTCGAACCCCACGAGCCTTAGCAATCCTTACCAAGTCAACGCCGCCAGCGGTAGTCAGGTGACAGATATGCAATCTGGCACCAACATGTTCGGCAAGCAAAATATCACGAGCGATAATCGCCTCTTCGGCGACTGCCGGCCAACCAGTTAGCCCAAGTTTTGAGGAAACCTCACCCTCATTCATTTGCGCGTTAACAGTCAACCTGGGTTCTTGGGCATGCTGAGCAATAATGCCGTCAAAACTCTTCACATACTCCAATGCACGTCTCATTAACAACGGATCAAAGACACACTTTCCATCATCACTGAAAATTCGTACCGCAGCTTTGCTCTTTGCCATTGCCATTAATTCAGCTAGATGTTCACCATGTAAACCTTCAGTAACTGCGCCGATCGGGAAGACATCGCAGAGATTTGCCTCTTGACCAAGTCGAAATACCTGCTCTACAACGCCAGCGGTATCGGCTACCGGAAAAGTGTTGGCCATTGGTGAGATAGCTGTGTAGCCACCTCGAATCGCAGCTAGCGATCCAGTTGCAACTGTCTCGCTATCTTCACGTCCGGGTTCCCGCAGGTGGGTATGTAGATCTACAAAGCCCGGGATCAACAAGTTCTTCTCAAGATCGTAAGTAGCAACGTCTTTATCTTTAGACACGATGGAGGATGAAATTTCAGCTATTTTTCCGTCAATCAAACGCAGATCTACTACTGAATCGTCGAGCAAGCGGGCGGATTTCAAGATACTCATTACATCCTCATTTCAGAGTTTTGGTCAGCAGCCAAAAGTTGATACAGCGTCGCCATTCGGACCAAGACGCCATTACTTACTTGTGCAAGGACAACTGAATTACCAGCATCTGCACTATCTGCTGAAATTTCCAGACCACGATTCATTGGACCCGGATGCATGATGATCGCGTTCTTTTTTAACATATTCAATCGAACACTATCGAGACCAAAACTACGTGAATATTCTCTGGCGCTCGGAAAATATGAATCATTCATTCGCTCACCTTGAATTCGAAGCATCATCACTACATTGCTCTTGACTAGCGTTTGATCGAAATCATACGAGATCGACACTCCCCAACTTTCAACGCCAACCGGCAGAAGTGTTGGTGGCGCAACTAGCGTTACATTTGCTCCCAACTTCTTTAGAAGAAGCACATTTGAGCGAGCTACTCGTGAGTGCAAGATATCTCCAACAATGGCAACTTCCAGCCCTTGGAAATCTCCCTGCAATTCTGAAAAGCGATCACGAATGGTGTAAGCATCTAAAAGCGCTTGAGTGGGATGTTCGTGCGTACCATCGCCGGCATTAATAACAGATGCGCTGATCCACCCCGAATCTGCCAATCGTTGCGCCGCACCACTTGCCCCATGTCGGATAACTACTGCATCGGCACCCATTGCTTGCAGAGTCTGCGCCGTATCTTTAAGCGACTCCCCCTTGCTGACACTGGAACCTTTAGCTGAAAAATTAATAACATCTGCAGATAGTCGCTTTGCTGCGCTCTCAAATGAGATACGAGTTCTAGTTGAGTCTTCGAAAAAGAGATTCACAACAGTTCGTCCGCGAAGGGTTGGTAGTTTCTTCATAGCTCCATCTGAAACTTTAGATAATTCCTTCGCCGTATCCAAGATTGAGATGGCTTGATCTGCGGTGAGATCGTTAATGCTTAGTAGGTGCTTCACTTGCCACCGACAATCTCAACGCTATCTATTCCGTCGATTTCCGATAAGTTAACCTTCACTGATTCATTAGATGAGGTCGGGATATTTTTCCCAACATAGTCAGCTCGGATAGGCAATTCACGATGTCCGCGATCTACCAAAACTGCGAGTTGAACCGTCTTTGGTCTACCAATTTCACCGATTGCATCTAGAGCTGCTCGAATTGTGCGCCCAGAGAATAAGACATCATCAATTAGGACTACGTTCTTACCTTCGATACCCCCAGTTGGGATTACCGTTGGAAGTAAAGGGCGTGGCGGGCGAAGTCGCAGATCATCGCGATGAAGCGTTATATCTAAAGTCCCAATAGCGACTGGACTTTCAATCTCCTCCAAGAACTTGGCTATACGTGCGGCAAGATATGCGCCTCGCGTAGGAATTCCAAGGAGAACAATCTGCGAGACCCCGTGATTTTTTTCAACTATTTCATGAGAAATGCGCTTAAGGGCCCGGGAGATATCACCGGTATCTAGGACAGCGGTCATCTATAAACTCCTTCGCCGCCTCTCTGGACGGATCGTTAAAGGACTTTCAAACTTCTAACCTGCAAAAGATAGCACCTGTGGATATCCCAAGGCCAATCAGGACTCGCCGATATACCCTCAAGCATGAGAGAAAATACAGAAAGGTCCCTAGAAGAGATTGCCGCATCAATTCGTGCTATCCGCAAACAACGAGGAATGACCTTGAAAGATGTCGAGCTTGCCTCAAATGGAATTTGGAAGGCGGTAGTCGTTGGTTCATACGAACGCTGCGACCGTGCACTTTCACTTAAAAAAGCGATCGCCCTCGCCCATTTCTATCAAGTTCCGCTAGATCAACTACTCGGCCTTGAGACAAGTGGCTTGGCCCCAAGCGTAAAACGAATGACGATTGATCTACGTCGCGTTTTGGCAAGCAACGATTCACAGCCAATAATCAATATTCTTCAAACTTTCCTAACCCTAATCTGTGCCAAACGACGGGACTGGAATGGCGAAGTACTCTCACTTCGAGCAGGTGATATTGAAAACCTATCTCTAGTTTCAAATATGAAAGAAGAAGAGCTGGTGAATTGGCTAATCACAAACTCATATGCAATTACGCGCTGATTACCGGCTTAAGAACAATAATTCGGCCCAAAACACCATTCACATATTTGGCAGATTCATCAGTCGACAGAGTCTGTGCCAGCTCGATCGCTTGCGCCGCGGCTACTTGATCATCAACTTCCGGATTCCAAATGATTTCATAGATTGCTAGTCGCAAAATATTTCGATCAATAACTGGCATTCGATCCATCTCCCAGCCCTGGGCGTAGGTGATGATTAATTCATCAATTTTTTCGCGATGTTCAGAAACCCCACGTAGTAATTGATTTACATAGTTAGCTTCGGATAACTCAGTGACCGGTCGATGGGCCAAAAGCTCCAAAACATTTAACGCCCGCTGATCTGCCTCGTATAAATAATCAATTGCTTTCTTTCGGGCTTTACCTCTTGCGCTCACCGGCTAAGACTCACGAATTGGCGCGACCGAGGTAATCCCCAGTTCGAGTGTCAACCAAAATACGTTCATCTTGCTTAATGAACAATGGAACTTGAATGGTGATTCCGGTATCAATGGTCNCCGGCTTGGTTCCGCCCGAAGAGCGATCGCCTTGGAGACCCGGTTCGGTATAGGTGACCGTCATTTCAACTGAGGCTGGAAGTTCAACATACAAAGGATTTCCTTCGTGAACCGCTACGTTAGCCTTGCAATTTTCCAACATGTAATTGACCGCTTCGCCTACTACGGCTTCGGAAATATTCATTTGATCAAATGTGGTGTCATCCATAAATACAAAGTCATCGCCATCTCGATATAAGTAAGTCATGTCGCGCTTTTCCAAGATTGCAACTTCAACCTTTACTCCGGCATTGAAAGTTCGGTCCACAACTTTGCCAGTCATTACTGACTTCAACTTGGTTCGAACGAATGCCGGACCCTTACCTGGCTTTACATGTTGAAATTCGACGACGTTCCATAATTGACCCTCGATATCTAGGGTCATTCCATTCTTAAGATCATTTGTTGTGGCCATTGGAGAAGAATACCTGAAGAAATTAGTTGACTACTACTTAAGCAGATTCGCCATAGCAATTAGGGATAGGCGATAAGAATCTGGGCCAAATCCTGCGATGGTCCCGCTGGCTATTCCAGAGATAACGGAGGTATGACGAAATTCCTCTCTCGCCAAAGGATTTGAGAGATGAACCTCAATAAGTGGAGCAGTGACCATCTCGGCGGCATCTCGAATCGCATAGGAGTAATGCGTAAAGGCGGCGGGATTAATAATTACTGGGAGTTTTGCATCGGCAGCTTCATGTAGCCAAGAAATGATCTCAACTTCACTATCACTCTGTCTCACATCGCATTGAAAACCCAACTTCTCTCCTTCGGAAGAGATCAGATCCTTAAGTTGAGTGAAATTTAGGTTTCCATAGAGCTTGCTATCGCGTAGATCTAATCGACCTAAGTTAGGGCCATTGAGAACCAAGATTTTCATTTAGCAATCCTCTCATAGGCCAACTTGAGTTGGTCGACATTTACGCTCTCGAGCCATACCGGCCTGCCAGGCTTGGCCAGCCCAATAAAGCGTATTTGGTTATCTCTACTCTTCTTATCATTACCCATCAAAGCCAACAACTTTTCAAATGATTTCAAGGGATAAGTAATTTCAAGCCCCGCAATTCCAAGAAGATCGCGATGAAGTTTCACATTCTCCTGACTTAGACCCGCCTCCAAGTGACTTAACTCTGCGGAAAAAACCAAACCAATCGCAACAGCTTCGCCATGACGCACTGAATATTTTTCCATCTTTTCAATTGCATGAGCCAGGGTATGTCCGTAATTCAGAACCTCACGAAGCTTGCCCTCTCGCAAATCTTTACTAACAACCTTTGCTTTAACTGCAATCGACCTTGTGACAAGTTCCGGCAAATTACTTTTATAAGACTCAGATAATCGAAGTATCTTGGTATCTGCGATAAAACCGCTCTTAATAACTTCTGACATACCTGCGCTCAAATCACGAGCTGGTAGCGAATCTAGGAATGAATAATCTACATAAACCGCTCTTGGTGAATGAAATGCTCCTACCAAGTTCTTCCCATGGCTGGTGTTAATTCCAGTCTTTCCACCAATTGCAGCATCAACCATTCCAGCAAGAGATGTAGGAATCGCATACCAATCGATACCGCGGAGCCAAGATGCTGCAGCAAAACCGGTTACATCTGTGGTGGCGCCACCACCAATCGCAACCATGGCATCCTTGCGGCCTAAATTGATATCTCCTGAGGCTTTCCAAATCTTAGATAGAACTTGAAGATCTTTCTGCTTCTCAGCTCCCGGGAGAGTAAAGAGCGTGAAATTCTTTGGATACTTGAATCCTTTTAACTTCTTTATTTTCAAATCCTCTGGAACCAGCACCAAAACCTTGTTATATTTTGTGGATATTTCACTTATTGCATTTGTGAAATTCGCATCTAGGTGTATTGAATAATTGTGTTCTGCCTTCACGCCAATCTCATTCATTTTCGTACTCCAAGTATTTCGGCTATCTTCAATGCGACTTCCTGCGGTTTCTGATCATCGGTGGAAAGAGTATGGGTTGCTAGAGATTCGTAGACTGGCCGACGTTTCTCCATTAAGGAGAGCCACTGCTGCCTTGGGTTTATGGTGAGTAGCGGTCGATCTCTATTAAAACCAACGCGAGATGCTGCATTTGCTATACCGACATCTAGGAAAACTACGAGAGCTCTTGATTTGGCTAGCTCTAGCGCAACTTCCTCGTTCATAACTGAGCCACCCCCCAATGAGAGCACCCCCGTTTCTTGCTTTAATTCGGCAAGAACTACCTCTTTCTCAATATTTCGAAAGTGGGCTTCGCCATCTTCAATAAATATATCCGAGATCTTCTTCCCTGATTTTGCCTCGATTAGCTGGTCAGTATCTCTATTTGGTAGATCAATGAGCTTGCCAAGAGCACGTGCGACTGAAGATTTACCAGCGCCCGGTGGACCGATCAAGACAATAAGCGGCACTTAACTAATTTTCATATTCGCAAGATAGTTTTGGAAATTACGGCGAACTTCACCAACGCTATCGCCGCCAAATTTTTCCAAGACAACATCTGCTAGGACCAAAGCGACCATTGCTTCGGCAACGATTCCTGCCGCTGGAACCGCACAAACATCTGAGCGTTGATTAATAGCCTTCGCACTCTCCCCGGTCTTAACATCGATTGTGTCTAACGCCTTTGGCACAGTCGAGATTGGCTTCATCGCGGCACGTACCCTAAGTAATTCACCATTCGAGATGCCGCCTTCAGTTCCACCAGCTCGACCACTTCTTCTAACAATCTTTCCTGACGAATCTTTTTCTATCTCGTCATGAGCGATAGAGCCGCGTCTTTTGGCGGTCTCAAAGCCGTCGCCTAATTCAACGCCCTTGATGGCTTGAATTCCCATAAGCGCTGCCGCTAATTTTGAATCTAGTCGACGATCCCAATGAGTATGTGAACCAAGCCCGACCGGAAGATTTGTTGCTATTACTTCAACGACGCCACCTAAGGTGTCGCCATCGGAGTGAGCCGATTCGATCTCCGTAATCATTTTTGCACTCAAAGCCGGATCACAACAACGAACTGGATCAGCATCAATCGCCGCACGCTCACTGATATCTGGAATTCGAGAACCAAGTGGTGCGCTCACTTGCCCAATTGAAACAACATGGCTAAAAATTTCTATGCCGATTGATTGTTTTAAAAATGCCCGAGCAACTGCGCCAAGTGCAACGCGCGCCGCTGTTTCTCTAGCACTCGCCCGTTCTAAAATTGGTCTAGCATCATCAAAGTCATATTTCTGCATTCCTGCTAAATCCGCATGACCTGGCCTTGGCCTACTAAGTGGCGCATTGCGCGCAAGCTCTGCCAATTCGGCAGGATCTACCTGCTCAGGTGACATTACCTTCGACCATTTTGGCCATTCTGAATTGGCAATTTCAATTGCGATTGGTCCGCCTTGACTTACTCCATGACGGATTCCACCCAAAATACTGACTGCATCCGCTTCAAAATTCTGTCTAGCGCCACGTCCAAAACCCAAACGACGACGACGCAGATCGATATCAATTGCCTCTTTGGTGATTTCGATTTGCGAAGGCATGCCTTCAAGAATCGCGCTTAGGGCTGGGCCATGCGATTCACCTGCGGTTAACCATCGGATCAAGTTCTTCTCCCACCAAGATATCTAGAGGGATATTCTCTCAGAACTGCAGTGCTTTTTTCACACAATTAAAGTTGGCTAGAGTGAAAGTTTCGCCACGCCTGATCGCGAGGTTACGAGAAGGAAACCGATCGAAATTGCCGGAGCAAATCTGATGGAATCTTTAAGGTCGACACCCGCACTCATCTTTAACAAAACCTGCGGCAGGCAGGCAAATACAGCAAATAGCAACCCAATCAAGAAGACTCCAGAACTACTGGCGTAAATGGCCAAAACTGAGAGATATTTCGTATCGCCCATTCCTAGGTATCTCGCCAAAGCCATCCCAAAGATAAGAACAATTAGGGACAGAACTACATGGCTCGGATGGAGCAATGCAATTGGGAAGAAAAGAATGAAGAGCGAGACTATTTCGAAATTTGGTATGACACCAAAATACGCGTCGTAGATAGAAATCCGAACGGCAAAGGTCAGGAAAATTAGATAGTAAAACACTCCCCAACATTAGGGATGAACTAATTGAGCTGTTTTAATCCTGTGGATAGAAGGAGCTCGCGCATTGTGGCGAAGTCGAAATCAATGCCAGTGAATTTAGATATCTGATACAACGCCTGCTCCACCAAGAGATCCAAGCCCGATAACGTGCGACCCCCTAGGTCCTGCCACTTTTTCAACAAATCCGTTGGGTAAGGTTTATATAGAGACTCTATAAGGAGCCCTTTTACCGAATTCAATTTCTCTGCGAGCAGATCTGTAACACCGAACGGAGTGGTTGCGATAACCAGGTCGTAGTTTGAGATATCCGAGTCAAGAGGAATTCCTTTGATAGCAATTCCATCCCCCGCTATTTTCAATGCAGAAAGCCGCTTTTGATCTCTGATTAGAAGATCTATACTCCCTACTCGCTTTGCTAGCGCTCCTACTGCCGCCCTTGCTGTACCGCCACCGCCGATAATCGCGACACTCTCAAATTCGACCTTCTTTAATAAACTCTTAAAAGCCATCAAATCTGTGGAAGTGGCTTGAATACTTCCGGACTCTTTGTAGAGAGTATTGACAGAGTTAATTCTCCTAGAATCCTCATCAATAAAATCGGCAACACTTGAACCAATCTCCTTGAGTGGCATTGTTAAAGAAAAGTTTGAAAAACCGAGATCGAGAAGTTCCTGTATCCGAATCGGAAAGCTCTCCTCATTAACCTCCAACGCCTCATAACTTCCTGCAAAATTGAGTTTTTCATAGGCGGTTCTATGTAATAGCGGCGACAGTGAATGTGAAATAGGAGATCCAAGAACAGCAGCCTTCATCATTTGAAGAGACCCTTAGTCAAGTTCTTATTAAACAAAGTTGTCCAGTTTTGAAATTCTTCAAACGATTTTGTAAATCTAGTATCACCGGGTTCGACCGTTATGAAATAGAGCCAATCACCATTCTCTGGATTAAGCGTGGCCTTAAGGGCGAATTCGGCTGGATTGCAGATCGGCGAAGGCGGAAGACCGAGATTCTTATAAGTGTTATATGGAGAATTCGTAAGTGTGGCATTTTTGGATAATGCAATTTTGCCTCTTTGGCCGGTCGCATATTGAACCGTGGAATTCAACTGAAGTGGCATTCCAATCTTTAGTCGATTGTAGATAACCTGTGCCACCTTGCTTGCTGATGCCGGGTCCGCCTCAATTTGTATTAGAGATGCGATCGTTAGCAATTGGTAAGAACTAAAACCCTTGTAGCCCTTTGCTAAAGTAGCATAGGCAGAACTTACCCGCGCCTTATCAATCATCTGCCTTATAGCTTGATCCGGTGAGGTCTTTGGCGCAAAGCTATAGTTTGCGGGATAAAGCGAGCCCTCCAGATAATTGTGAGGATTCGCAAACAGTGGCTTAATTGAATTCAAATCAATTTTCCTTTTCAAGAGCTCCTTGCTTGATCCCAATTCCTTGATCACATCACTCAGAGTGCTTCCCTCTTTGACGATGATTAAGTTTTCAATCCGCCCTTGATCAAGTAACTGCGTGACTGCAGTTTTGGTTGGGATGTGGGAATCTATTAGGTGGGTACCCGGGCTAATCCCTCTAGTTCTTGAGTGGGAGTTAAAATCAGAGATGAATGTTTTAGCGGATTTTATTACCCCATTTTTAGCCAAGTCGGTCGCTATCTCAATTCCGGTTTCACCATTGGATATGATGATTGAAACAGCAGTTTTAGGTTGGTTTGGTGGGTAATCGGCTGGCTTGGTTATCAAAATATAAAATAGACCGATTGCTATCCCAAGAAGGACGATAAAAAGTGATCGAACTAGATTGCGCTTCACAGCAATCTCTCTTTCGGCGATCCGGAAATTCGCTCCTGGTTTAAGGCGCTATCTAGGATTTCCGCGGCCGCATATGCATCAATCTCTGACTTAGAACTCTTTGCATTCCCACCTCTATCGCGCAAGGTCCGGGCCGCGGATACGGTTGTAAGGCGTTCATCGATAGCATAAATCGGTACTTCGGTTAGTTCGCGCAACTTAGACACGAAATTCATCACAGATATTTCCTTCGCGCTCGCGCTACCTGACAAATGCTTTGGCACACCCACGGCGATATAGATAGGTTGATATTCGAGCAAATATTTAGATACTTCGGAACTAAGGGTTGATTCGACATTCGAGATTGCACCAATTGGGCTTGCCAGAAGGCCAGAAGGATCTGAAACCGCAATACCGATGCGAACATCGCCATAGTCAAAGGCGATTCGGCGACCGCTTAGCATTACTTAACCGCGCTCTCACCTATTGCTTTTGAAATAGCCCTTAATGATTCTGAGATTTTAGATTGATCACTACCACCACCTTGGGCGAAATCATCTTTTCCGCCACCGCCGCCACCAAGGATGGTGGAACCTATTTTCACAAGTTCGCCAGCCTTCACTCCCTTAGCTTTTGCGCCATCGCTTACGGCCACAACTAAAGTTGCGCGTTCGTTACCCTTTGAAACTAAAGCAACCACGCCATTTTGAAGCCGGTTTCGTAAATCCAAACCAATCCCGCGTAAATCTTCTCCCGTTAAATTGGATTCAGCTTCGATCGCCAATAATTCAACGCCTGAAACAATTTCTTTCTTATCAAGATGAGTGAGGGCTGATGAGAGTGCCTTTGCAGCACGGAATTGACTCAATTCCTTATCAACGCTCTTTAATCTCTCCAATAGATCTGAAATCTTCTCTGGCAATTCTTCAACGCGCGTGCCTTTAAGGAGATCGGTCAGGGAGTTGAGCAAAAGATGCTCTCTCGCTAAGAATGAGTAAGCATCTGAGCCAACTAGGGCCTCTACTCTTCTAACTCCTGCTCCAATCGATGACTCGCTGAGCAACTTAACAATTCCCAATTCACCACTGTTACTGACATGGGTTCCGCCACAAAGTTCGTGAGCCCAATCTCCAACGCTCACAACTCGCACACTCTCACCATATTTCTCACCAAAGAGCGCCATCGCACCCATGGCCTTCGCCTCTGGTTGGGACATGGTTTGTGCTGTTACTTTCAAATTTTCAATAAGTAGTGAATTGACTTTAGATTCAACATCGTTGAGGACGGAGGTTGGTACCGATCCATTTGCTGGAAAGTCGAAACGAAACTTGCCGGGTGAATTCTCAGAACCAGCTTGGGTTGCGGTCTCGCCCAACGCTTCACGGAATGCTTTATGAACCATGTGAGTAGCGGTATGAGCTCTTGAAATCGCTAAACGTCTTTCACGATCAATTGATGCCAAAGTTGAATCTTTAACTTTCACACTTCCGGAAATAATCTGGCCTCGGTGCACATAAAGACCTGGAACTGGTGATTGAACATCATCAATTTCAATGACGGCGCCATTTGCCAAAGTGATGCGACCGCCGTCAGCGAGCTGACCGCCGCCCTCCGCATAGAACGGAGTTCTTGCCAAGACAATTTCAACAGCAGAATCAACATCGGCCTCAGGAACGTTCTTGCCATCAACCATGATCGCGTTGATAACGCTCTCTGAACTCATCTCTGAATAACCAGTAAATTCGGTCGGACCAGAATTATCTAGAATCTTACGATATTCGCTAACATCAGTATGTCCGGTTTTCTTAGCACGGGCATCGGCTTTAGCCCGATCCTTTTGATCCTTCATTAATTTTCTAAAACCATCTTCATCAATTGAGAGGCCTTGTTCTGCCGCCATTTCAAGCGTTAAATCAAATGGGAAACCGTAAGTATCGTGAAGTTTAAAGACGGTATCGCCAGATAATTTCGTGGAGTTAACTTTCTTGACGGCGCCAGCGGCCGTATCAAAGATTTGAGTGCCAGATTTAAGCGTCTGCAGGAATGATTCTTCTTCATTGACGGAGACTGAAATAATTCGGTTCGCTCCCTCAACTAACTCTGGGTATTGAGCTCCCATTGCACCTATCGAAGCCTTAACCAACTCTTCTGCGGTTGGGTCATTCGCCCCCAAGATTCGCATATTTCTGATGGTTCGTCGCATCATCCTTCGCAAGACATATCCACGCCCCTCGTTTCCCGGAAGGACGCCATCGCCAATTAGCATCATGGAAGTGCGGGCGTGATCAGCAATAACTCTTAGCGCGATATCGCTCTTCTCGTTCGCGCCGTATTTAACACCGGTCAACTCTGTAGCCTTTTGCAAAATTTGCATCGTGGTATCAATTTCATAAATATTTTCCACGCCTTGCAGCAGCGCAGCAGTACGTTCTAAGCCAAGGCCAGTATCAATATTCTTAGCAGGGAGTTCACCAAGGATTGGATAATCTTCCTTGCTGGCGCCCTCGCCCCGCACGTTCTGCATAAATACCAAATTCCAAATTTCTAAATAACGATTCTCATCTGCAATCGGACCGCCATCAACTCCGTAGGCAGGACCTCTATCGAAATATATTTCCGAGCAAGGACCGCATGGGCCTGGAACACCCATAGACCAAAAATTATCGGCCATTCCTCTTCGTTGGATCCGATCCTTAGGAACACCAATTACCTTGTGCCAGATATCGGCAGCCTCATCATCATTTTGGAAAACTGTTACCCACAACTTTGATTCCGGAAAACCGTAACCCCCATCTGCGATTGGCTTTGTTAGAAGTTCCCAGGCCAAACGAATTGCGCCCTCTTTAAAGTAATCACCAAAAGAGAAATTTCCACACATTTGAAAGAAGGAGGCATGCCTTGTTGTTTTACCAACTTCATCAATATCTAAGGTACGGACGCATTTTTGAACCGAAGTCGCGCGATCAAACTTTGGTTTAATCTCACCAAGAAAATAAGGCTTGAACGGAACCATGCCGGCATTTACAAGTAAAAGATTTGGATCATCGGCGATAAGTGAGGCCGAAGGAACAACCGTGTGCTTTAAACCTAAGCTATTTCCTGATTCGAAAAAATTTAGCCAACGAGATCGAATATCTGCAGAATTCACGCGCTTACTCTGACTGCGACTTTGATTTACGTCTTGGCCGCGCCGCCGCTTTCTTCATCTTCCTCGCGCCTAGTAGTGCTCCTGCCACCTTCATAATCGTCTTATTGTTATCTACAAAACCCTCTGTGGTATCGGCTAATTTTGAGGTTATTCGCTCGGCTGACTTTGTGATGCGATTAAAAGATTCCAAGGGGCCATTTACGAGCTGAACCGTTGTGGTGACCTCTTCAATCAGTGGATTTACCTCACTTGAAATAGAAGCCAACGTCGCCTTTGCCTCATCCACCAATCGACCTAATCTAATAATCAAATAGGCGATAGAGATTGCGATAATTGCTAGCGCGCTAGCAGCGATAATTGTTGCGATTCCACCTGGACCCATACAAATATCCTACCTGAGGCAACGCGGCCAAGCGGCGATTTCGCCCTTTGGGCTTGGAACTATTGAAAGCGTGGAATTTCTACATCAGGTTTCTTATGTTGGGCATGAGCCATCACCGCCGATTGGTGGTAGCGCTCGATCGCATCAATATTCTCGCTCTTAAGATATGGGGAACCATCAACCAACGGCCCCGCCCCACCATTCATAACAGCAATTACATCTTCACCAGAAATTGTTTTGTAGATTTCAAGAGCATGAGCCAATGATAAGACTTTACTGCGATTCTCTTTCAAGATTCCTTCGGCCCTTGTGAGTAGCTCACTCAAATTGTTCTCAATACGATCAGCTAAAGCCATTCGAATAGTCGCCGCTGCATCCTCTTTGCCCTTGCCGCCACCGGGCGCGCCCACTTCGTTTCGACGATTAGATGCATGGGAAGAGATTGTTGATCCCATCCCCCAATGACCTTCCATAAAACTAGCGATCGTCGTGGCACTTTCGAGATCACCTGATACGCCAGAGGAATTATCGCCATTGAAAAACATTCTCTCCCCAGCCAAGGAAGCTAGGGATACAAGAATGTCCGCTTCGTATTCGGTACGCCATCTTGTGAATTGATCATCCGGCGGAATGCTCGCAACCATGCCAAGGTAATCAGAACCCTTCTCTATTGTTGCAAGATCTATCGACATATGAGTTCGAACTAAGTAGGCCATCACTCCATGACAGGCCTCGTGTACCGCAACTGCATGACGCTCGCGTTCGATATATTCAACATCTTCTGCTGGGCCTAGATCCTTTAATTGCTTTGCCTTAATAACATCAGTCCAAGTTATTGATGTTCGGCCATTTCGAATCGCCATAATGAGAGCTTCATTAATCGTATCTTTAATCGTTGCACCTGTTGCGTACGGTGTAATCGTCGCCAATTTTTCAATTTCTTCCCGAGAAAGTGAATGCGAAACCTTTGCCAGGTAACCCTCGTATGTACGAACTCGACCAGCCTTACTTGGATAACCAACTCGATACATTCGATCGATTCGACCTGGACGCAATAGCGCTTCATCTAAAGCTTCCGGCATATTTGTCGCCATCACAACCAAGATCCGATATTTAGGTGGATTCTTGGGGCGCATTCCCAAAGTTCTGCGCAGTATTCGATTGAAAAAACCTCTTGGCTTTTTGAGGCCAGAAAGTTCGGTTAAAAGCGCTTGCAGCGTTCCCATTCCGCCACCGCCGGCGCCCATCGCTGTATTTGCGACAAACTTCTCATTTGCAAAATAGTTTCGAGTCAATAAATCTTTCGCGGCGCCGGAAAAGTATTCACCGCCATGACAAGGTGTAGTAAGTGCAGAAGATAAACTACGAGAGTTCGTGCCACCGACTGCGATACCGCGGTTACCCAAGGAATCTGCTTCGTCAAAGAAGACAACCACTCCGCCATATCGCAAAGCGAGCTTTCGCAACTTTCTAAATAGCGACTTAACCTTCAAAACGCCAACGCCCATAAACATATTGTTGAATGCGCCTGGATCAACGAAAACAAATGGCTTACCAGTTTCACCAGCCATGGATTCGGCCATTAAAGTCTTACCGGTTCCCGGAGGTCCCCAGAGCAAGATTCCACCGGGAACATATCCCCCATGTTCTTCGATGGTTTGGGGTGATTCCAAGAAAAGAAGATTTTCACGGATTCGGGCTAAGACATGGTCTTGACCCCAGACATCGGAGAATCTCGTACGAATGTCATCTGGGAAATAGGTATCAATTCCGCCGCGGCTTAAGAACCAGAACATGGCAAAGAATTGAATCAATATAAAGAACACTGCGAAGATCAATTGACCGATAGTTGGAAGCGCGCTCCAAAGAGCCTTTGGCGCCAAAAATAGCGCTCGAACCGGGGTCTCCTTATAAATAGCGCCTAGTACTACTGCAATTAACACCAAGATCAAAAGCGCCTTAATCACTCGACTTAGTCGATAGCGATTCCAGTCACTCAATCTATGAATAAGTCGATCTGAGAAGGCAAAATATTTCTGCCAAAAGCCGTGATACGGAGCAAGTAATTCTGAAAGCAAGAAATGCAGTTGGCGAACTATCTCAACACCAAGCAGAGCAAAGAGCCACCATCTCGATTTTGAAATTTGGATACAACCATCAGAGAAGGAAAGTAGTGGATTGTCAGCAAGTGCTGCCCAGACCAGAATTAAATAGACGCCGACAAACAAAAAGATAAATTTTGTCCGATCAAAGGCCGATAGATGAACTCGCACCTTTCGATCTGAATCCCTCAATCTGCTCTGCTCGTTCATTATGCGCCCTTCACGGTAAATGATTTTGAAATCTTTTTAAGCTGCGAGAGATGATTTTCGTAATAACTTGCCGGGCAGCGAATCAGCAAGATGTATATGGTGCTCCGATCCGTGGAAACAAGTGCCGATTGATCGACGGTCTCCAAAACGCCATCCTTGCCCCGTACGTTGAAAATGGACTCAACTCCGCGGGCGCCTGCCTGCACATTCTCCAGATCATCAATTAACTCAAATCCATTTACTGGGCTGCTAGCACTTAGCCAAGTCGTGATTGGGTAGATTAAATCTCGCAACCAATTGTATGAAACGGCATTCATTTCATCTCCGGTCAGCGCCCGCACTCGCAGGTAAACAATTGGCTTATCGGGCGTCTTTAGAGAGAGAACCTCTTCGGGTGAAATTTTGCTGGGCGAAAATGCACTTTCGTAAATTACCGAAGCAAGTTTTGCTTGCGAGGCTGCATCCTTGGCTTGAGCTTCGTAATTGCGCAACGCAAGCTGACTCAAACTCTGCCAATCTTTTGGAATAGTCGCATAGACACCGCTCTTTTTATCTCCAGCATAAATTTGCGATGAAGTGCAAGCGCTCAAGCTGACTATCAAACTAGCGGCTGCCACCAATTTCATAAATCGCGAGAACATAGTTCGCGATTCTGCCTTATTTGTCGGTGCTTGTCTTTCCCTTATTCTCGCCAGATTTTTCCCCAGATTTTTCGGGAGTGAAATCAACGCCAGCTTCTTTGCGTTGGGCTGGTGTAATCGGCGTTGGTGCCCCAGTTAGTGGGTCGCCACCGCTAGCTGTCTTTGGAAAGGCGATAACTTCACGAATCGACTCCGCGCCAGCAAGTAACGCACACAGGCGATCCAATCCAAGAGCGATCCCACCATGAGGGGGTGGACCGTAATTAAATGCCTCAAGTAAGAATCCAAATTTGCTTTCGGCTTCTGCTTTAGAAAGTCCAATGGTGTCGAAGACTCTAGATTGAACGTTCCGATCATGGATACGAATGGATCCACCGCCAAGTTCGGTTCCATTCAAGACAATGTCATAAGCGTAGGCAAGCGCCGCACCTGGATCTTTATCAAAGCTCTCAAGGAATTCTGGCTTAGGCCCCGTGAATGGATGGTGAACCGCCGTCCAGCCACTGTTTGGATCAGCGCTATCTACTTGTTCAAACATTGGCGCATCAACAACCCAGAGAAACTTCCATTCATTATCTGGAATTAAATTACAGCGCTTTCCAATTTCAAGACGCACCGCTCCAAGCAGATTCAAAGATGAAATTCGATCCCCCGCTGCAAAGAAAATTGCATCGCCAGGCTTTGCGCTCATATGCGCGGCGATATTTGCTAATTCATTCTCCGATAAATTCTTAGCTACTGGTCCCGCTAGCGTTCCATCCTTCTCAACCAAGATGTAAGCCAAACCTTTAGCCCCGCGAGCCTTTGCCCAGTCTTGCCATGCATCTAACTCGCGACGCGGTGAATCTGCGCCCCCAGGCATAACAACTCCACCAACATAGGCAGCTTGAAAGACTCTAAAGGTCGTATCCTTAAAGAAATCTGTTGCATCAACGAGTTCATTTCCAAATCGCATATCCGGCTTATCTGAACCAAAGCGACGCATCGCCTCCCAATAGGTCATTCGCAAAATTGGTTGTGGGATTTCATAGCCGATAACCTTCTTAAATACCGAGGTAAGAATCTTTTCGGCTACCTTTAAAATATCTTCCTGATCAATAAATGACATTTCAATATCGAGTTGCGTGAACTCTGGTTGACGATCTGCACGGAAATCCTCATCGCGAAAACAACGAGCGATCTGGTAGTACTTTTCCATTCCTGCAACCATCAATAATTGTTTGAAGAGCTGTGGCGACTGCGGCAAGGCATACCAACTACCTGGTTGCAAACGAACCGGCACCAAGAAATCCCGGGCGCCTTCGGGTGTAGAACGGGTCAAGTAAGGAGTTTCAATTTCTAGAAATTCTTCTTGATCCATTACTGAACGAATAACTGATGTGACCTTTGAACGTAGGCGTAAGTTCTTTGAAGGACCTTCGCGGCGCAGATCCAAATAGCGATACTTCAATCGAATCTCTTCGCTGATCGTTGAGAGATCACCGCTATCCACCGGAAATGGCAGTGGCGCTGATTCACTTAAGACCTCAAGCTTTTCGCAGACAACTTCAATTTCGCCGGTAGCAATATTCTTATTTTGATTTCCATCTGGGCGAACTCTCACAGTTCCGGTAATCAATAAACACCATTCGGCACGAAGTGAGCCAGCCAATGATTCATCGTTAATGACAACCTGGCTTACGCCGGAGGCATCTCTGAAGTCGATAAAAGCAACTCCGCCATGATCGCGACGTCGGGCAACCCATCCGGCTAAGGTGACCTGTGAGCCAACATCTGCCTTAGTAAGTTCTCCTGCGCCATGCGTGCGAATCATAAAAACCTCGTTAAATTTCCTTGAGAGCCTGCGCTAATGAATCAATTCTAACTTCTTTTGTAACGCCAGATTTCATCTCCTTGAGAGTCAGCGAGCCTGAAGAAATTTCACTTTCGCCAATGACGCAGGAGTACTTTGCCCCACTCTTATCGGCGGATTTCATCGCACCTTTCAAAGCCCGATCGCCGTATGACATGTCAGCAATTACCCCGGAATTGCGTAATTGATTTAAAAGATTGGTTACAAATTTAGTATTTTCACTTCCTAGTGGGATTAGGTAGATCTCCAACGAACTTGTCACCGCATCTGAACTAAAGATTCCCTCAGCCTCACATGCGAGAAGGATCCGATCGACGCCCAGCCCAAAACCAATTCCCGAGAGGTCTGCCCCACCAAGTTGCGACATTAGCCCGTCGTATCTACCACCACCGCCAATTCCAGATTGGGCGCCAAGCAATTCATGAACGAATTCAAAGGTAGTTCCCGTGTAATAATCCAAACCACGAACCATCCGAGGATTGATTTGATAAGCGATACCAAAATCTTCCAAAAGTGACTTCACTGATTCGAAATTCTTTCTGCTCTCCTCGGATAAATAATCTAGTAGTACTGGGGCCTTAGACATCGCAGACGAAATTTCTGGGCGCTTATCATCAAATAGGCGAAGTGGGTTCAATTTCGCCCGAACCGCGGTCGCATCATCCAAATTAAGGCCTTCAATGAATTTTATAAGGTCTACCCGATGAGCGGCTCGACTACTCGCATCGCCGAGGGAAGTTATATCCAAACGATATTTCTTTAAGCCAAGTTTCTTAAAAGCCCGATCTGCTATTGCTATTACTTCAACATCAATTTCTGGTTCTGATAATCCAATTGCCTCAACGCCTACCTGATAGAACTGACGATAGCGACCAGCCTGTGGTCGCTCGGCGCGGAAGAAAGCTCCGGAATACCAAATCTTTACTGGAAGCTGTCCCTTATCTAAATTGTTTTCAATTACCGAACGCATAACCCCAGCAGTTCCCTCGGGACGTAAAGTTATAGATCTGCCACCACGATCTTCAAAGGTATACATCTCCTTTGATACAACATCCGTTGATTCACCAACACCGCGTTTAAATAATTCGGTATCCTCGAAAACTGGAAGTTCGATTAATTGATAACCGCAAACCACAGCTTCGCCGATTAAAGTATTTCTCACAAATTCAAAATTCTGCGAACGGGGTGGAAAATATTCACTCACGCCCTTCGGGGCGGCAAATTTGCTCATCACTCCCCCTTTCGTGGCGCACTGCTTAAGAAATCCGCTTGTAAATAGGGATTTACTTTTCGTTCCCGGCCAATTGTAGTTTGCGGACCGTGTCCAGGAAGGACAATTAATTCATCTGGCATTGGCAAAATTTTGCCTTTTAAGGAGTCACGCATAGCGCTTGCTGATCCGGTTGGCATATCTGTTCTGCCGATCGCCCCGGCGAAAAGGACATCGCCCGAGATTAGATACTCATCATTGACAGTAAATAGCGCCGATCCGGCAGTGTGACCCGGCGCGTGATCTACTTTGATATCAAAACCAGCTACTTCAAAAGAGAAGGAATCACTAACTTCGCGCACATCTTCTGGTTCAGCAAAATCGGTAACACCCAACTGCTCCATTATCTGCGCGCTCATGCCGCCGGCTTGCAGGGCTTTAAATGGATCAGCCAACAACTTGCGGTCAGTGCTATGAATATAAGTAGGAATTCCATATTCCTTTGCCAGCGGCAGAACCGTGAATGTATGATCTAAATGGCCGTGAGTTACTAGGATGCTAATCGGCTTCAAATTATATTTTCGTAGTACATCAATAATGGAGCTGAGCAAATTGGGGTTAGCGATACCCGGGTCAACGATGAAGCACTCAGAATTTCGAGTGGGGGCAAAGATCCAACAGTTGGTTTCAAAGTATGGGGCCACAACCGATTCCAAGATCATTTTCGCCCCTTTACGCTTCAAATCAGGCGATCTCACCCGAAAACTTTTCCCAACTAAGGGGTTCAGGGTACCTTTATCCCGCTGCAAATTCTGGAATTCCCGAATTCGGCGAAGCTAAGAAACTAACGTCGGTAGGTTAAAACGTCAGATTCGCACCCTGCGAATCGATCGCGCAATGAAGGAGTATTAAATGGATATAAAGCCAAATGAAGTTGCTGGAAATATTGGACAAGCAACTGAAAAGAATCTCAGTGCAGCTTCGGCCCTGATTGGTGATCCCGCTACCTTCGGTTATGTTGCGCCAGACGGAACTGTATATGTTCGAACTTCAACCGGTGAGCGTGCCGTTGGTTCTTATCCCGGAAAGAGCGCCGAGGAAGCCCTTGCATATTTCGTTAGAAAATTCGAAGCAGTAGCCTCCGAGGTCGCCCTATTAGCCGCCAGAATTAAGAGCGGCGCGATGGTCCCATCTGATGCTCAAGAAGCTGTGTCAAAATTAAAGCAACAAGTTGCCAACCTTAATGGCGTTGGTGATCTAGATACCTTGGCAAAATCGGTTGAACAAATCCCAGCACTAATCGAAGATCACCGTGCCGCCTATCAGGAACGCAAAGAGATCGAGAGTGCAGTCCGCGAAGCAAAGAAGGCCGCTGCGCTAGTTGCAAAAGAGAAATTGGTTGCCGAGGCAGAAAACCTGGCGCTATCTGAAAGCTGGAAGGTCACTAGCGAACGCCTAAAAGTATTGATGGATGAGTGGAAGGCTGCCCCCCGTTTAGATAAGGCGACCGATGGCGAACTATGGAAGCGTTTCTCCTCATCAAGAAATAAGTTTGATAAGCGCCGTCGCACCCACTTTGCCTCACTCGAATCAGTCAATAGTGAAGTAGCAATAAAGAAAGAAGCCATCGTTAAAGAAGCGCAAGCTCTGGCTAATTCAAAGGAGTGGTTGCCAACCGCACAACGTTTTAAGGCGCTTATGGATTCTTGGAAAGCTGCCGGACGTGGCAAGCAGGCATCTGACGCAAAACTTTGGGCAAGATTCAAGGCTGCACAAGATCAATTCTTTGCCGCAAAAAACGCTGACTTAGAGAAGCGTGGTGTAACCATGGCTGCGAACCTGATTAAGCGCGAAGAGTTAATCGTTAAGTTCGAAGCACTACTTCCTATCTCCGATCTTCAAAGTGCCAAGAAGGAATTCCGTGCGCTAATGGAGCAATGGAGCAAGATTGGCATGACCGAACGTAGCAAGCGTGCCGCACTTGATGAGCGCTTAGCAAAAGTTGAAGATCAAATCCGCGAACTAACCGATGAGCAAAACCGCCGCACCGATCCAACTGCAATAGCTCGCGCAAATGATGTGGTTCGTGGTCTAGAAGAAGCGATAGCAAATTACGAAGCCCAAGCCGTAAAAGCCGAAGCTGCCGGTAATAGCGCAAAGGCGATGGTTGCTCGTGAGGCGGCCGAAGCACGTCGCGGCTGGCTGGCCGAAGCTAAAAAAGGCTTATCTGACTTTAAAACTAATTAATTATTAGTTACTCGATAGACATCGTAAACGCCTTCAACGTTTCGAACTGAGGCCAGAACCGCATCTAGGTGCGAGGCATCGGCCATTTCGAAGGTAAAGCGGGAAAGCGCTGTGCGATCTTTAGATGTACTTACTGATGCATTCAAAATATTTACATGTTGATCAGAAAGAGTTCGAGTCAGATCAGAAAGTAAACGAGCTCGATCTAAGGCTTCAACTTGTATATTTACAAGGAATAAGGTTTTCGCCGAAAGATTCCAGGAAACCTTCACCATACGTTCGCCTTGATGCTCAGTTAGATCACTGATATTGATGCAATCACTGCGATGAACCGAAACGCCACTTCCCCGTGTTATAAAGCCGATGATTTCGTCACCGGGTACCGGGGTGCAGCACCTAGCTAATTTCACGAGGACATCTTCGGCTCCTTCAACATCAATACCCGAGGTGCTTCTGCGCGCTGGACTTTGTGCATGACCGGCTTGGATCAGGTCATCGATATCAGTGTCGTTCGCCTCTACACCTGAAGTCGCCACCAACTTTTCAATAATTGTCTGAGCCGAGATATGTCCATTGCCAACCGCGGCATACATCGATTCAATATCGGGATAATGCAATTCATGTGAGAGCTCTAAAAAGGCTTGACCAGCAAAAATCTTTTGTAATGGTAAACCGGCTTTTCGCATCTGTCTTCCAATTGATTCGCGACCAGCCTCGATTGCCTCCTCTTTACGTTCCTTAGAAAACCAGGCTTTGATCTTGGATCTTGCCCTCGGTGAATGAACAAAATTGAGCCAATCCCTACTAGGTCCAGCAGTAGGACTCTTATTTGTAACTACCTCAACAACATCGCCATTGTTGAGCGTAGATTCAAGTGGAACTAACTTTCCATTTACCTTTGCACCAACACAACGGTTTCCGACTTCAGTATGCACCGTATAAGCAAAATCCACAGGTGTTGAGCCAGATGGAAGTGCAATCACGCTCCCCTTGGGTGTGAAGACAAAGACCTCTGGAGTACGTAAGTCATAACGCAGGGTGTCCAAGAATTCACCTACATCAGAAGTCTCCTGCTGCCACTCATGAAGTTGTTTTAACCAGAGAACTTCTGGGTTCATAGCGGTTTGCTCTTTACCAGCACTCGCTTTGTACTTCCAGTGTGCGGCAATTCCATACTCCGCACGATTATGCATATCAAATGTTCGGATTTGAATTTCGACCGCTTTGCCATTTGGGCCAATGACGGTGGTGTGAAGTGATTGGTACAAATTGAATTTAGGCATTGCGATGTAATCCTTGAAGCGGCCAGGTATCGGGCTCCATCTGGCATGAATAGCGCCAAGAACTGCGTAACAATCTCTAACGCTTTCTACCAACACACGTACACCTACTAGATCATAGATTTCATCGAAATCTCGACCTCGTACAACCATCTTTTGATAAACCGAGTAGAGGTGCTTCTGTCTTCCCATAACTTGCGCGCTTATGGCTTCACTAGATAAATCTGACTCTAGCTGCACCAAAACTTCCGAAGTTAAGGCAGCCCTCGATGGATTACGCTCTAGAACTAATCTCTCGATCTCTTCATATTTCTTGGGCTCTAAAGTTTTGAACGATAGATCCTCCAGCTCCCACTTAATAGCGCTCATACCTAATCGGTTGGCAAGTGGCGCATAAATATCTAAAGTTTCCCGGGCTTTACGGGCTCCAGATTCAGCGGATACAAATTGCCAAGTTCTAGCATTATGTAGACGATCAGCCAATTTGATAACGAGGACTCGAATATCTTTAGACATTGCAATAACCATTTTGCGAAGAGTCTCTGCTTCGGCATTTGGTCCATACGTCAATTTATCCAATTTAGTTACACCATCAACTAATCCTGCGACCTCATTACCGAACTCAGTTTTAAGTAAATCAAGTGAGTAAGAAGTGTCCTCAACCGTGTCATGCAATAAAGCCGCGATTATGGTGGGTTGATCCAAGCCGATATCTGCCAATATTTCGGCTACTGCTACTGGGTGCGTTATGTATGGTTCACCAGATTTACGCAATTGACCTGCGTGTGCCTTCTCTGCCACGAGATAAGCGCGTTCGACGTCTGGCCAATTTGCGCCAGGATGATGGGCAATTAGTTTGGCGTGTAGCCCATCAATTAACGCGTTCATGGCCTAAGGATATGCCGACGCGGCAATTAATTAGAGCGTTTTATTTGCGCTTGCGCTTTGGTTGATTACGCGGACCGCGAGCCCAACTAGTCTTCGTGTCGGAGCTAACTACAACGCTTGAAGTTGTCTCGCTCTTAACCAAGGTCGCAGCATTTGAATGTTGTGCCACTCGCTTGTGAAGCGCCTTCATGGCTGGTTCACGTTCGCGAAGTGTTGCCAAGATCGGGGTTGCGATAAAGATCGAGGAGTAAGTACCGGTTGCTAATCCAACGAATAGCGCCAGTGAAAGATCCTTCAGCGTTCCAGCACCTAGTAATCCGGCACCAACAAAGAGAATCGATGCCACAGGCAATAGCGCAATCAATGAGGTGTTGAATGAACGAACTAGCGTCTGGTTTACAGCTAAGTTGGCGGCATCTGAATAAGTAACGCGACCAGTGCTTGTAATGGACTTGGTATTTTCGCGAACCTTGTCGAAGACAACCACAGTGTCGTATAACGAGTAACCCAGAATTGTTAAGAATCCGATTACCGTAGCGGGGGTAACGTCAAAGCCCACAAGCGCATAGATGCCAACAGTGATAAATACGTCGTGGATAACGGCGACAATTGCAGCAACCGCCATCTTTGGTTCAAAGGCAAGAGTCAGGTAGAGAAGAACTACCAAGATAAAGCCAAACAATCCGTAGAGCGCTTTGTGAGTAATTTCCTTACCCCATGAAGGTCCAATTAATTGAGTATCAATCGATTCAATTTGAACACCAAAAGAGGATGCGAGTGAAGTCTTAACGGCATCAAAGGAACTTAACGCTCCGGTTTGAATCCTTACCTTGTCATTACCAATTTTTTGAACCAAGGTTTCGCCGGTGATACCAGCAGCAGTGGCAGCACTTCTCGCCTCGGCGATTGTGACGCCAGTCTTGGTGATAGTGAATTCTGAACCGCCTTTAAATTCAATTCCAAGATGTAGCCCCTGAACTGAGAGCGCAACAGCTGAGAGAATAATTAACAACCCGGAGAAGGCATACCAACGACGACGTTTGGCAATGAAATTAATTGAGGTTTCACCGCGATAGAGGCGGCCTCCGATGCCTGAGAGAGCGGCCATTTACTTGCCTTCCTTTCCAGTGATGGTTCCTAGGCTCTTGGCCGAGAAACCAGAAAACTTACTTCCACTATTAAAGAAGTGGGTATTTGCAAAGATGGTGACCAGTGGTTTGGTGAATGCAAAGACAACGACCAAGTCAACAACAGTTGTTAGGCCCAATGTAAATGCAAAACCTCGGACGCTGCCAACTGCGAAGAAGTAGAGCAAGACTGCCGCAATGAGAGATACAAAGTCAGCAACAATAATTGTGTGACGTGCTCGCTTCCAACCAGTCTCCACTGCAGAGCGCAGCGTTCTGCCCTCACGAACTTCATCGCGAAGACGTTCAAAATAAACGATGAATGAGTCGGCGGTAATACCAACCGAAACAATTGCTCCTGCGATACCAGCCAGGGTAAGTGTGAAGCCAATCCACTTTCCGAGAAGCAGGAATGAAAGGAAGGTGATCGCGCCAGAAATCGCCAGCGATCCTACGGTTACTAGACCGAGTCCCTTGTAATAAAGCAGTGAATAGAGAAGTACTAGGAAGAGTCCAAGCGCGCCAGCGAGTAAGCCAGCATGGAGTTGATCAGAACCTAGGGTTGGTGAAACTTGAAGAACCTCACCTTGAGTAAATGCCAAAGGTAGCGCGCCATACTTAAGAACATTTGCTAAATCTGAAGCATCGGTCTGTGTGAAATTACCTGAAATCTGCGCGTTGCCAGTCAAGATCGCTTCGTTGATGCGAGGTGCAGAAACAACCAAACCATCTAGAACAATTGCGACTTGGTTTTGTGGTTGAGCCAACTTGGTGACTGATTGAGTTAGTGCACCAAATTTAGAAGTGCCTTCTCCATTAAAGCTTAGAAGTACATACCAACCAGAAGCACCTTGTTGATCAATTGCCGCTGAAGCTTTAGAGATCATATTTCCAAGTACTTGCGCCGGTGCCAAAATATATTTATTTGTGCCTTGACGATTACATGCAACAACTGGTGCATTAGGTAGATCTACTCCGCCGCCTTGAAGATTTGCCGCCTTAGTGCAATCAAGTGCTGCGTATTGAGCGTTTAGTGCCGGAGTTACGCCCGCTGGAAGTGTCGCGGTTTTGGTATCAGCCGCGGCAGTTACAGAATTTGGCGTACCTTCAGCCAGCACCTGACGGAAGCGAAGTTCTGCAGTTTGACCAACTAATTGGACAATTCGTTGACCGGTTTGTCCTGGAACGGAGATAACGATCTGTCGATTAGTGCCAGAACCTTGCGCGGTAACTTCACTCTCTGCAACACCTAGCGAGTTAACACGTTGTCTAATGATTGAGACCGCTTGATCGATTGCCGCAGAAGTAACTTTTCCACCTTCGCTAACTCGTGGCGTTAACGTAACGCTGGTACCACCTCGTAGATCTAGTCCCAAGCGAACCTTTGTGGTGCCCTGAATGAAAGCCAGTGCAGTAAAGGCGATGAGAGTTACTAGGAGGATCGCAATCGTTCGGCCAGGTGTTCCCGAGGCCTTGCTCTTGCCGGTTGGGGCAGATGGATTAGTTATTGATGCAGACATAAGGCGTAAGTCTAGGCATCAGAGGCGGGACTGTCGAAAAGCCCGTTCATATTCCCTGGATTCCCTGGATTCCCTGGATTCCCTGGATTCCCTGGATTCCCTGGATTACCTGGACTATTTAAAGAATTATTTGCCAGATCTGGAGGTGGAGTGAGCCCCAAGTGGGTATAGCCGGCTGGTGTCGCTATTCGACCTCTGGGGGTGCGGGAAATAAAGCCCATTCGAACCAGAAATGGCTCTGCCAAACTTTCAATTGTCTCTGCCTCTTCACCGATAGCCATTGCCAAAGTCGAAATTCCCACTGGCCCACCATTGAAACGTTTCACTAAGGCATCAAGCACACCCCGATCAAGGCGATCTAAACCAAGAGGATCTACCTCATACATTTCTAGCGCTGCTTTGGCTTGGGCAGTACCAACCTTTGATTTGCTGTGAACTTGAGCGTAGTCACGTACTCGACGAAGCAATCTATTTGCAACTCTTGGCGTGCCTCGTGAACGTGAGCCAATTTCACAGATTGCATCTTGATCAATATCGATCTCCATCATCTGCGCGCTTCTGGCAACGATCTTATCTAGTTCGGAATTTTCGTAGAAATCTAACTGTGCAGTAAATCCGAAACGATCACGTAATGGACTTGGCAGCAAACCTGCTCTTGTGGTCGCACCAACCAGAGTGAAGTGAGGTAGGTCTAACGGAATAGCAGTGGCGCCAGCACCTTTACCAACAATTACATCGACTCGAAAATCTTCCATTGCCAAATAAAGTAACTCTTGCGCCGGCCGAGACATGCGATGAATCTCATCTAGGAAGAGAATCTCACCTTGCGAAAGTGATGAAAGTATTGACGCTAAATCCCCTGCATGTTGAATTGCCGGACCGCTTGAAATACGAATCGGTGCTGACATCTCTTCAGCAATAATCATCGCCAACGTTGTCTTACCCAAACCAGGAGGGCCAGCTAAAAGTACGTGATCTGCCGGCAGCTTTCGACTTTTCGCCGCTTTAAGCAGGAGATCTAACTGGCCAGCAACTCTTCGTTGGCCAACAAATTCTGAAAGACTTTTTGGTCGTAAAGCAAGTTCTTGATTTCGTTCAAAGTCATCCGCAGTGGGATCTACCAAATTTTCTTCCATTACTTGCGACCTTGACTTTGGAGGGCCAGCTTTAAAATTTGAGAGATCGGAAGTTCAGATAATTTCGCGCCTTGCGTATTCTGCAATTCTTCAACTATTCCATCAGCATCCCGAGCTGTGTAACCAAGAGACAGGAGCGCACCGGAAAGTTGTAAGCGCCAATTGCTCTCACCAGTTTTTTCACTCGCCCCAACTTGAAGCGTGGTGACCTTCTCCTTCAACTCTAAGATCGCGCGCGCAGCNCCTTTCTTTCCCAAACCAGGAATTCGCTCTAGAGCGGCGGAATTTCCAAGCGAAATTGCATCGATAATCTCTCTTGGGTCATAAATTGAAAGCGCTGATTGCGCAACTTTGGGCCCAATTCCACTAACGGTTTGAAGAAGTTCAAAGAAATCGCGAGCCGCCGGCGATTCAAAGCCATAGAGAGTTAATGAATCCTCGCGGACAACTAAGGATGTGAAGGTTTGAGCTATGGTTCCCACTAATAACCCTGCCGCAAATCGAGCTGGAAGTTGAACAAGAATTCCAACTCCGCCTACTTCGATAACCGCCGAATTTAGATTGGCGGAAATTACAACGCCAGAAAGTGAGGCGATCATCGGCCACCAACCTTCTTACTCTTGGCCAACTTTGCATTGGCTTTAGCTACCGCCGCAGCTACCCTGGCATTTCCAGTTCCGCGCCAATGATGGCAGATCGCAAGAGCAAGTGCGTCGGTAGCATCAACGGGTTTCGGTACTTCTTTTAAATTTAATAATTTAACAACCATAGTTGCAACTTGCTTCTTGTCGGCGCGACCCGAGCCGGTCACAGCCGCTTTAACTTCTGAAGGAGTATGCATCGCAACCGGGATGCCCTTCCTCGCCGCGATCAACAGTGCGATTCCAGCGGCTTGGCCGGTTGCCATCGCGGTTCTTACATTTAATTGCGAGAAGACTCGTTCAACGGCCACCACATCTGGTTGATACTTTTCAATCCAAGTAATCAATTCACTTTCTAGAGCTAGCAATCGCGCTTCAAGAGAGAGCGTTGTTCCGGTCTGAATTACGCCTACCGCAATCATTTCTAACTTTTGGCTCTGTCCTTTTTCGACAACACCAAGGCCGCATCTAGTTAAACCGGGATCGACCCCAAGAACCCGCATTAAAGGTTCGCCATAACCTCATCAGATACATCAAAGTTTCCGTATACGTTTTGAACGTCATCAAGCTCTTCGATGGCATCGATCAATTCAAATACTTTTTTAGCCCCATCAGCATCTAATGGCACTGAAAGTGTTGGAAGAAACGAGGTGTCGGCAGATTCATAATCGATTCCTGCTCCTTGAAGCGAAGTACGCACTGCCACCAAATCAGAGGCCTCAGAGACGATCTCAAATGATTCACCTAGATCGTTTACCTCTTCGGCGCCGGCATCTAAAACGACTTCCAAAATCTTATCCTCAGTCAATCCAGCGACCTTGGAGACAATGACAACACCTTTACGATTAAACATATAAGAGACAGAACCCGGATCGGCCATATTTCCACCGTTGCGAGTTACGGCAACTCGAACTTCAGATGCCGCACGATTTCGATTATCAGATAGACATTCAATTAGAAGCGCTACGCCATTAGGTCCGTANCCCTCATACATAATTGTCTGCCAATCGGCGCCACCAGACTCTAAGCCGGCGCCACGTTTAACCGCGCGCTCGATATTGTCGGAGGGGACGGAATTCTTCTTTGCCTTTGCGATCGCATCAAAGAGGGTCGGGTTACCAGAAACATCCGCCCCACCATTTCTAGCTGCTACTTCAATCCCTTTAATTAATTTTGCGAAATTCTTTGCACGACGCGAATCAATAATCGCCTTCTTATGCTTGGTCGTTGCCCATTTGGAATGGCCTGACACGATCCAACCCCCTCTTAAAAGAATAAATTTCTTGGCCGAGTCTTACTATTCCTACTATTGTGACAATAATATTGTGACAATAATATTGTTCCAATAATATTGTGCCAATAACCCAATACTAGCCGTAAGGCTATGAGCAATATCTACTTCTTACAAAACTCCCGCAGAAAATACTCATGAACTCGACTATCCCCCGTGATTTCTGGGTGGAAAGAGGTCGCCAAAACATTGCCTTGCGATACGGCTACTGGATGGCTCTCGCCTTGGAAGTTCACTGTTGCCAGAACCTTCACTTCATTTGAATAACTTTCAACCCAAGGCGCCCGGATAAAGATGGCACGAAGAGGATCACCTGCTATTCCTTCAAAATATAAATCAGCTTCAAAAGAATCAACTTGCTTGCCAAATGCATTACGTCGCACGACGATATCGATACCACCAAAAGATTCTTGGCCAGAAGCTGGATCCAAAATTGTCTTACTAACCAGAATCATTCCGGCGCAGGAGCCATAAGTGGGCATTCCCTTTGCGATTCGATCTTTAATTAAATCAAATAAATCAAAGGCCTTAGCCAATTTACTTATAGTTGTAGATTCACCGCCCGGGATAACCAAGGCGTCAATTTCAACAATCTCATCCTTGGTCTTTACCGGACGCGCATTGACGCCACAGTTCTTTAACGCAGATATATGTTCTCGAAAGTCACCTTGAAGCGCGAGAACTCCGATATCCAAAGTTACCAGCCTCGCTCTGCCAATCTATGTGGCACTGGGATATCTGCAACATTGATTCCAACCATCGCTTCACCTAAACCGCGAGAGGCATCGGCAACAATCTTTGCATCCGTGTAATAGGTAGTTGCCTTCACAACCGCGGCCGCGCGCTTTGCTGGATCACCAGATTTAAAGATTCCGGAACCAACAAAAACACCATCCGCGCCAAGTTGCATCATCATTGCAGCATCAGCTGGCGTTGCAATTCCACCAGCGGTGAAAAGGACGACTGGCAATTTTCCAGTTGAGGCTACTTCTTTAACTAATGCATACGGTGCTGCAAGTTCCTTAGCCGCAACATAAAGCTCATCATCTCTCATGGAGGTTAAACGACGAATCTCTGAGCCAATCTTTCGCATATGAGTGGTTGCATTTGAAACATCGCCAGTTCCAGCTTCACCCTTAGAGCGAATCATTGCGGCGCCCTCATTAATACGACGAAGTGCTTCGCCAAGATTGGTCGCACCGCAGACAAAAGGAATAGTGAAATTCCACTTATCAATATGATGTTCATAATCTGCCGGAGTTAATACTTCAGATTCATCAATGTAATCGACTTTAAGACTTTCAATTACTTGCGCTTCCGCAAAGTGGCCAATGCGAACCTTGGCCATGACTGGAATAGAAACCGCTGCTTGAATTTTTTCGATCATGTCCGGATCGGACATTCTGGAAACTCCACCTTGCGCACGAATATCTGCCGGAACGCGCTCTAGTGCCATTACCGCTACTGCACCAGCATCTTCAGCAATCTTTGCTTGTTCGACATTAACGACATCCATAATGACGCCACCCTTAAGCATTTCGGCCATGCCGCGTTTTACTCGAGCGGTGCCTACTTCATTTGCATTATTAGCTGACATTTTCACTCCTATGGATTTAAGAGCCACAGTCTACTTTGTCTTAGCGCTCGTGCCAGCCGAGATATTTGTGAAGATCGGCTCACTTCCAGCCAGCGCGATCCAGATCTGCCCCGTGCCAAAGTTGGCGCTACTTCCATCTGGGTAGGTCCAGGTAGTCCCACTTAGGGAATCTGGCCGACTCCAGTTAATTGGAAATTCTTTGCCATCACGCAATAAGTAGCCAGTTCCGGTTCCGACCGTGTTGCTATACGGGGTTATGCCGCCAACCTTGTCGTGATAAATCGAATTTGTAATCGATACCTTTTGAATAACAAAAGTTGGTGAACCAAGTTCTGTTCCATTGCCCCCAAGGTCCGGCTTGCCATCCACCGAAAGGGTCCAACGTTTTTCTGCAGCTGACCATTTAACAGAATATCTAGATGCCGGCCACTTGATCTCCGCACTTTGAATCGGAACACCACCAGCTGGGGCGGCTCCAAAATTCCAGCCAACAGATTTCGCGGTCGCAATGCTTTTACCTTCCGTAATAATCGATTTGTGAAGTAGCGCGGATGGATCCAAAAACATATTTGTTGGTTCGGATCGAGTTAGATCACGTGAGTAAATGGAGGGTGGATTTCGTTCTGCACTTAAGTTATATAAATTTGCCGAAGCTATAACTGGTTCAAATTTCTCTTGTGCCCCACTAAATGCAAATCCTACTTTTCCATACTGTGCCAAGAGGTCGATATCGCTTATGCGGGCGGAACGGATTGGCCCGATACGAGTTGGCAAAGTGTTTGAAAATATTGCCAAAAGTCGAGTGAGACCACCCTCTACTTGTTCGATATAGACAACGTCAGCGCTCTCTAAACCAACTTGAGGGTGCGCCGGAGGGGTGTCGTCAATCTTCACGGCCAATATCTCGCCATTTTTACCCGGCAGATTTGTCAAAGAATTTCGCGGCGCATCGCCGTGCACAATTATGTGAGCTAATTTACTCGGCGAACTGCACCCTGTAAGTAAAGTTAAAACTAAAGCAAGTAGAGCAAATTTTTTCAAAGGATGTCATCCTCAAACGAATATCTCATTGGCAAAGGTGCATGTCCGGCCAAACGGAAAATTCTAAAAAGCAATTTAGACCTAATTGCTCTTGCGCTATTTACCGCTTCGGTATGAATAGTGATTCCAACCGAAATCTTCTCGGTAATACGAGTCAATTCATCTAATAGCGCAACCGGAAGTCCGGTTGGTTGGCTCGCTTCTTCTTGGCGCAATAATTTGAGTGATTGCGATAGCGAGCTCTCGGCTTCACTTCGATCAACGATATTTGCCTCACGAGCCTGATAGGCAGCCGCTGTTAAAAGCAAACTACTTGCCGGATCTAGATTTTGTGAATGGGAAATTTCAAGAGCAATAGCTGCACGGCGTTGCAATAGCGCATCTAGATGCTCCCAAGAAGTTTCAACACGATGGTGAAGCCGATCTAACCTTGAAGCCAAAAATGACAAATACCAAGCAAATATCAAGACGGTTGAAATTAAGAGAAGAATTGACTTAATCATTTGTTCGAACTCTATTCCAGATTCGACCTTCTGAATTTAATTTAATTTTTGGATTCCCCGTAATGGCTAATTCGTAGACGGAGAGGATCTGATTTCCTACGGTCTGCCAATCAAAACTCTTAGCCTTTTCAAATGCCGCCTGCGCCATCCCCTCTCGGGCGCTTGAATCTTGCAAAATATTGCACGCCTTATCTGCCAAATCATTTGAATCCTCAGAAGTAAATATCGCCCCGCACTCGCCATCAGAGAGCAAGGCCTTAAAAGCTGGAAGATCACTTGCTAGAAGTGGTGTCGCACAAGTCATCGCCTCAGCCAAAATGATTCCAAATGATTCCCCGCCCGTATTTGGCGCGACATAAAGTGAGATCGATTTAAAGAAGGAGACCTTCTCCTCTTCGCTCAACCTTCCAAGGAAGGTGATATGGCGAAGTAACTCAGGTTTGATCTTTTTCGAAAGGCTTTCGCTATCCCCTGGCCCCGCTATTAATAGTTGCGCATCTGGAATTCGCTTTAAAATTGCCGGCATTGCGGCGAGTAGAACTTCCAAACCTTTACGCGATTCTTCAAAGCGTCCAAGAAATCCCAGCGTATTTGGCTTTTGCCATTTCGGATTTGCGCAGATGCCCAGAAATTTTGAACCTTCTATCCCATTAGGTATTACGACTGCCTCGGTATGAAAGCGATCCTTCAATGTCTGACGGGCGCTCTCGCTAACTGCAATCTTGGCGCTGATCCTTTCGATAAATGGATCCAACATAGTTCCGATTGCATTTAGCGCCTTCTGTCGGTTAGTTGCAGCATGAAAGGTTGCAACGATCGGCCCCTCCGCCGCCCAACCGGCTAATAACGAAATAGATGGAATAGCAGGCTCGTGTAGATGCAAGAGGTCAAAATCATTGCTAGAGATCCATTGCTTAACCCTTGAAGAGGCAAGCGGTCCAAAAAGAACTCTGGCTACTGCGCCGTTGAATGGAATTGGGACAGGTCGTCCAGCTGAGGTAAGCCAAGGTTCGGTCATCGATGATTCATCACTGACCGGTGCCAAGACAGATACCTCGTGACCATTTGCGATCAACCAATTAGCTAATTCAGTTATGTGAATCTGCACGCCACCTGGTGTATCCCAACCGTAGGGGCAGACAATTCCGATCTTTAACTTATTCATTCATCGATCCAAATCCGTTGCAACATATGCCAATCTGAGGTAGCTTGAAAAATTTGCTTATAGAAGCGATCGGCGACTACCTGAGTCATCGCAATCGCTTTTTCGGTATCGCTTCCTGTAAATGGAACTTCTATTTCTCTCTCAAAAATTATTCGAATGCCACTTCCTTCATACTTCACATATGCAGTAATTAATGGGGCGCCCGTTTTGATTGCCAAGAGGGCTGGCCCAGCCGGAAATTTAGCGACTCCACCGCCAAAATTGACCTCAATTCCCGATGCGGTTAAATCTCGATCCGCAACTAAAGCAACAAGTTTGCCTTGTCGCAGCCGCTGCGAAAGGGTTGCCACACTTCGCGAATTAAGATCTAGCACTTCAAAACCCATCGCGGTTCGGTATTCCAAAAACTTTCTAAATAGTTTTTCGGGTTTCAGATGTTCTGCCACTGTTGTAAGTGGCGTTCCAGTTGAGCAGAAATAGGCTCCTGCATGATCCCAATTGCCCGCATGAGGCAGGGCAACAATTACTCCGCGACCATCTCGGACTGGGTCGCGCAAGAAATTCTCATTATCTGTGGTGGTGCTTTCTACGACGCTCTCTTTGGTCCAACTTGGAAATCGAAAGGTGTCACACCAATAACGCAAATATGATCGCATGCCTTGGATTGTCAATACATCCAATTCTGATTCTGACATTTCTGGGTGAATGCGTCGGTAATTACTTCGCAATCTATTGACTGCCTTGCCGTTGCGTTTATAAATGAAGGAGGCGATGGCGTCGAAGAATGAGTAAGCAGCTTGTTCGGGAAGAATTCTCACTACTCGCCATGCGCTGGCATATGCAAAATAAGTAATTCGATCCTTCATCAGATTAACTACCTGACCGATAAACGATGGCAAATCTCTGAATTACCGTGATGCAGCTGGCAACTGCTAGAAGCCAGATGCCAATAGCTAAAACGTATGCAAGGTTTAAAGCTGCCAAACCGGTCGCTACCAAAATGATCACCAAGCGTTCAGTTCGTTCGGCAAAGCCACCATTGCATTCAATTCCTACTGCTTCAGCTCGCGCCTTGACATAAGAGACCATAAAGCCTGCCGCAATCGCGATCACCATTACTGATGTCAGAGAATCCTTTCGGCGAATTAAGTACCAAAGTAATGATCCAAGAACGCTCGCATCGCCAATTCGATCTAGCGTCGAGTCCAATAGGGCGCCAAACCGATTTGCTCCCTTGCTACTTAGGCGAGCGATAGTTCCATCCAATAGATCAAATAGGACGAAGAGCGTTATAAAAAAGGTGCCAAAGCCAAATCTTCCCGATGGGAAGAAGAGAAGCGCAGCACTGCTTGTTGCAAGGGCGCCAAAAACACTTACGAGATTTGCGCTGACTCTCATCTTGATCAGTCCTCTGGCCAAAGGTGTAATCACTTTGGTCACTGGGGCGCGTAATGAAGCTTGAAGCATTGTTCCCATCGTAGGCTTGGTTAACGTGAGCGACCTAATCTTCCCATCAATTGAGCCAACTTTGAAGGTGGCGATCGTTGGGCCTGCCGCTCAATTTATGGCCGAATACCTAGGTTTAAAAAGCACTGAATTAAATGAAAGCGATGTTGCGATTTTTCTCCTCTCTGCTGTTTCCGGCGTCGATGAGAAGACAAAAGAAATGTGGGATCAGGCTCGAGAGCTTTATATTCCATCTCTAGTTTTGGTCACCGATTTGGAAACAAGCGAAACCGATTTTGAAGATATGGCGGCAATAGGTGGACGATTGCTCGATCCACTTATAAATCCGTTCCTGGTGATTTACGAAGATGATGGCCAAGCCGCGGCACTTATCGATTTGGATTCCTTAAATCTAATTGATTATTCAGATGGAAAACGAATAGTTAGGGATAGCGATCCCGAACATAAGTTGCTGGTCTTTGAATTTAGAAAAGAGTACCTAGATGCGATTGAAGAATTTGGTCCCAATTCATTTGAAGCAGCTCTGACCTTCCCGGCGCTTCCTATTTTTGTAGAGAGAAATATTGGCAAATACGAAGTACTTGAATATTTGAAAAAACTACCAAGCCGCAGCTAAGGCGCTACGCGTAACATCGAGCAATTCTGGTAGAACTTTTGTCTTGCCAATTAATGGCATGAAATTTGCATCACCAAACCATCTAGGTACTACATGTTGATGAATGTGTTCAGCTACCCCGGCTCCCGAAACATCCCCTTGATTCATTCCAAGATTAAATCCGCCAGGATTTGCTACCTTGCGCAGAGTCTCCATGGCATGGGAAGTCAATTGAAAAATCTCTTCGCGTTCTGACTTTGTTAACTCCGTTAGATCGGCGACATGACGATTTGCGCAGATCAAAAGATGACCCGCGTTATACGGATACAAGTTCATTACTACGTAGGCTTCACTCCCACGATAAACAATTAAGCCCTCTTCATCGCTTAGTTTTGGAATGCGGCAAAATGGACATTGAATTTCATTATCCGGAAGTGGGCGATTTTCACCTTCGAGATAACTTTTGCGATGCGGCGCCCAAAGTCTTTGCCAGCCATCGGGCATTCCGGCCCCACCAGTTAATACTTCATCCATTTTAAACCTGTTCGCGATTTTTAATTGCAGAGGTAATCATGGCGATCGCCTCATCAATACTTAAGCCATTTTTCTGATCACCGTTTCGGAATCGAAATGAGACCGTATTTGCATTTTGATCTTCCTCGCCAGCGATCATCATGAAGGGAATTTTCTCCATCTGTGCGTTGCGAACCTTCTTTTGCATGCGATCATCAGAGCTATCAAGATCAATGCGAATACCGGCTTTACGCATCTTGGAAGCAACATCCTGCAAATATGGTGTGAATGCATCCGCCACTGGAATGGCGCGAACTTGTACTGGTGCAAGCCATGGTGGGAAGGCTCCGGCGTAGTGCTCGGTTAGGACTCCGAAGAATCTTTCAATTGAGCCAAAGAGTGCGCGGTGAATCATCACTGGCTTCTGACGCGAGCCATCTGATGAAACATATTCCAAATCAAAACGCTGTGGCAATTGGAAATCCACTTGAATGGTTGACATCTGCCAAGTACGACCGATCGCATCCTTTGCTTGAACCGAAATTTTTGGACCGTAAAAGGCCGCGCCACCAGGATCTAAGACAAGTTCCAGATTTTGTTTTTCAGCTGCCACACGAAGCGCTTGCGTAGCCTCTTCCCAATCGGAATCTTCACCCACTGATTTTTCAGGATTGCGCGTTGAGAGTTCGAGATAAAAATCTACTAAGCCGTAATCACGAAGGAGATTTAAAACGAAGGTTAGAAGCGAATCCAATTCGCCAAGCATCTGTTCTTTGGTGCAATAAATGTGGGCATCATCTTGCGTAAAACCACGCGCTCTGGTTAAGCCATGTATCACTCCTGATTTTTCGTAGCGATATACCGTGCCGAATTCAAAGAGTCGAAGTGGTAACTCGCGGTAAGAACGAGCTGAAGAACGAAAGATTAAATTGTGAAAGGGGCAGTTCATAGGCTTCATGTAATACTTTTGACCCGCACGCTTCACTGTGCCATCGGCATGGAATTCCTCATCCATGACCATTGGTGGATACATTCCCTCGGAATACCAATCCAAATGTCCTGAAGTTTCAAATAAGGCAGCTTTTGTTAAATGTGGTGAATATACAAATTGATAATTCTCTTCTTCGTGGCGAATTCTCGAATAATCTTCCATAGCGCGGCGAACAATTCCGCCCTTTGGATGAAAGACCGCTAAGCCCGAGCCAACTTCTTCGGGAAAGGAAAATAGATCTAGCTCTTGTCCTAAACGACGGTGATCACGCTTTTCAGCTTCCGCCAAGAGATTTAGATGTTCTTCCAATTTCTCTGGAGTTGGCCAAGCAGTTCCGTAGATTCGTTGCAACATCGGATTCTTTTCAGAGCCACGCCAATAGGCGGCCGCTGTACGCATCAATTTAAAAGCGGGGATCAGTTTTGTTGAAGGTAAATGTGGCCCTCTACATAAATCGCTCCAAGCAGGCTCACCATCGCGACCTAGATTGTCATAGATCGTTAATTCTGCGCCGCCAACCTCAACATTGGAACCATCATCGCTGGAACCAGATTTCAATCCGATTAATTCACATTTGTAAGGTTCATTCTTTAATTCAACTAAGGCATCTTCCTCTGAAATGACGCGTCTTCTAAAACGCTGGCCCGCTTTGATGATCTTGCGCATGGCGCTTTCCAGCTTTTCCAGATCTTCAGGAGTAAATGGTTTAAGCGGATCAAAGTCATAATAAAAACCATCTGTAATCGGTGGGCCGATGCCAAGTTTGGTCTCAGGAAATACCTCTTGCACGGCTTGTGCCAAAACGTGAGCGGTTGAGTGCCGTAAAACTGATAAACCTTCTGGCGAATCGATTGCCACAGCCTCGATTACATCGCCATCTTTTAATTCGGTCCACAAATCACGAAGCTCGCCATTTATCTTGGCAGCAACAATGGCTGGGTTCTCGGCAAAAAGATGGGTAGGGCGTTGCTCAGCCGAAACCTCGATGGTCTTACCATCTACCGAAACCTTTATCGTCGCCATACTTCTAGCCTACCGAATTCATCTTCAGGAAATCGCGCAATTTGAAGTTCCAGGCCTTGGAAACATCATCCAGATTCAGAACTCGGCCATCGATCGTCTCTACTGGAGTTGCAATACGCAAACTCGATATTGCAAAGGCATGTGTGACCTTCTTTATCTGCTCCTCGGCAATACTCGCCTCGATAGCTAGACCAGCATCTAAAACTTTCTGCCTGATAATCCCTGGTAATAACCCACTACTTCGAGGCGGAGTGATCCAGAAGCCATCAATTCTAAAAACAAAATTTGAGATTGAACCCTCTGAGATCTCCAGGCTTTCGTTGACGATGATGGTCTCATCAAATCCTCTAGACCGAACCTGACTTAAAAGATCCAAATTTGAATCATATGGAAATAGCTTGTGTCCAACCTTCGAGAGATCGCATTCCGGATTTCGATAAGTTGTGACGATTTTTAGCGGAGCACGTGGGTCTACATAAGGAAGTAAATTGCAGTGAAAGCTCTCACCAAAAGTGAGCCGCAATCTTCCTAGGCGTACCCGCGGCAGTTCGCTTAGTTTTTCCATGATCGTTGAATCGCTTGGAAATTTCATCCCAAGTTGTTGTGCACTTGCTTTAGCACGATCTAGGTGTTCGGAAAGAAATTGAATTTTTCCATCCTCGACTCGAAGCGTTTCAAATAGTCCAGAACCAAATGGCCAATCATTTTCTTGATATCCCCCGCAAAGTCCAATCAATCGGCCGGCCTTTAATTGCGTCTCATCCCATTCCTTAGCCGCATCTGAACTCCAAGTAATTCCCGCGCCGGTTCCAAATTTGATCTTCAAGCCCTCTCGCCAAAATATTCGGATGGCAACGCTTAGTCGCGCCAGATCGCCTTCAATCCAGCCAAGTAGACCGCAATATGGGCCGCGGGGAACTTTCTCCATTCGCTTAATTATTTTAAGTGCCGAAATCTTTGGCGCTCCACTTATAGAACCGGCTGGTGAAAGTTGCTTAATAATTTGCGGCCAATCAACTCCCTTGCGCAATCGGCCGAAAACATCGGAGACTAAATGTTCAATTCCTGGATGAATCTCATTTCGCAAAATTGCTCCGACTTCTACCGACTCGCAAATTTGACTGAGATCATTTCGCATTAGGTCGACGATCATCACATTCTCGCTCTGATCCTTTTCACTAAATGCCAATGGCTTTTTTGAAACCGGTCGGCTTCCTTTTATTGGTGAACTCTTTAGGCGATCTCCATCGCGTTCTAGAAATAATTCTGGGGATGCCGAGGCGATTTCGATTCCTGGAAGTCTTAGAAAGGATGCTTGCGGAGCTGGATTTTCTGCCAACAATAATTGAAAGAGTCCGCCAAGGCTCGGTCCGTCATATTCCGTCTCCAAAACTCGACAAGCATTTACTTGATAGACCTCCCCCTTTGCAATCTCGTTACGGATTTCTTCTACATAATTTAGGTATTCAACTTTTGATTGCGAAGATCGCCAATTTGATTCAAGGGACTGCCAGTGATCAAAGTTTGGAAAGGGGGCAGACCTCTGAATCTGATCAAATTTTGCAAGAATTGATTTACCTTCAAAGGTTGTAGAAACCGCCCAGAATCCACCATCCCTAAGATCACTCAGGTCATCGCTAATCGCCACCAAGCCGGTGGCCAAGATCCCGCCCATCCAAAAGAATGGTTCATCAGATTTCACAACCGAACGCTAGTTACTTTCTCCTTGTGTGCGTGTGATTTTCACGCTTTGGCACTAACTACCCCCGTGCGCTAGATTTACCTCCTTGGTTCGTGGGTAGCTCGTAAGAGCGACTTTGAATCAAGTACGCGGACGTAGCGCAGTTGGTAGCGCGGAACCTTGCCAAGGTTCAGGTCGCCGGTTCGAACCCGGTCGTCCGCTCTCAGCGGAACTAGTCGCAGCTTGCACAACCAGTATTAAGCTCGAAAAGTATTAAGCACAATCAGTATTAAGCACGAAAAGTATTAAGCACAATCAGTAAAGAAAATGTGCCGAAAAGTTTGGTCGGATGGCCGAGAGGCGAGGCTCAGGACTGCAAATCCTGCTACACGGGTTCAAATCCCGTTCCGACCTCCATAATTCTTAAGGTGAGAAAGTTAAATAAGTTCAGAAGTACAGATTAGGAATGGTTGGATAGTGGCATGAGCAACCTTGAGAAGTCAGAACGCCCTTGGGGTCGCTATGAAGTTCTACAAGAATCGCAAACTCACAAAGTTAAATGCATTTGGGTAAATCCCGGCGCTCGCCTCTCATATCAAAAGCATAAATTCCGGGCGGAACACTGGTTCATTGTTCAGGGTGTTGGTGAGGTAACTATTGATGGTTCTATTAGATCTGTAAAAGCTGGGGATAGCGTTGAGTTCGATATTGGTGTTCTACACCGGATACACAACACTGGATCTGAAGAGATTATTTTTGTTGAAGTCCAAACTGGAACTTACTTCGGCGAGGATGATATTGAGCGTGTAGAAGATGATTTTGGACGGGCGAGTAAGTAGAAGGTAATATCTGCTTACCGAAAAATGGTAATTAAGTAAGGATCGTTGGCTCAGCGGTAGAGCACCACATTGACATTGTGGGGGTCACTGGTTCGATCCCAGTACGGTCCACCAGAAATAAATCCATAGCGTAGGTTTGGTTTATGAGTTCGGCCTTTCCAAATCCACCTGCTGATAATTGGCAACCGGGTTTTGAAAGTATCGGAACCGCCTTGCATGAAACCACTTTTGTTGTAGTCGATCTTGAAACAACGGGCGCTTCACCAAGAGATGGCAATGGGATTACTGAAATTGGCGCCGCAAAGATCCGCGGTGGGCAGGTTATCGAGGAGTTTGGCAGCTTTATCAACCCAGGAATTTCACTTCCAGATTACATAACTGAATTAACCGGCATCACAGATGCGATGTTATTTGATGCCCCTAAGATCGAATCAGTTCTGCCAAGCCTCTTTGAATTTTTTGAAAGTCCAGAAAAAGTAATCCTTGTCGCACACAACTCCCCCTTTGATATGGGATTTCTAAAAGCCGCTGCAAGTAAGTGCAAAATCCCCTGGCCTGGGCATCAAGTGGTTGACACAGTTCGACTGGCAAGATTGGTAATCGAACGATCAGAGATCTTTAATTACAAGCTCTCTACGCTCTCGGAGTTTTTTCAAACCCCAACTCCCCCAACTCACCGGGCACTGGATGATGTGAAGACCACGGTAGATGTTCTTCACCGGCTCTTAGAACGCGCCGCTGGCTTTGATGTATTAACTAGCCAAGACTTAATCAATTTTATGAAACGCCTACCTGAAAACAAACGACCAAAGTTTTAAGAGTTGGCAGAACTTGGTGAAATTTCCCGAGTAAAAGCCGACCAATTCTCAAGCAAATCTCCAGCCGCGCCAGAATCGATCGCTTGCTGCGCAAGCACATAACCATTTGCAATCTGTTGTGTGAGACCAATTCCAAAATCTGCTTTGAAGGCAGCTATGGTGATCGCGGCATTTAAGGCGATTGCATCACGGATCGGACCGCGCTTTCCTTCAAATATTTCGCGAATAATTTTGGCATTTACTTCTGGAACGCCACCTACAAGTGAAGATAACGGGGCGCGTTCGATTCCGATATCCATCGGGTCAAATGAGAATGTCTGTATCTGGCCGTTGTAGATTTGCAAAACAGTTGAAGTTGTCGCCAGCGTTAATTCATCAATTCCATCATCACCGCGGAAGGCAAAACCCTCCCCACCTCGATCAGCAATTACCTGCGCCATGATTGGCAGTTTCTCCTTTGGCGCAACTCCTAAGGCAATGACCTGTGGCTTCGCTGGATTGGCGAGTGGTCCCAAAATATTAAAGACGGTTGGGATGCCAAGGGCTCTTCTGGCTGGAGCGGCATGTCGAAGCGCTGAATGAAAGGTTGTCGCCTTCATAAAACCAATGCCAAATTTGTAAACCGATTTCTCAACTTCTGGACCAGTTAAGTCAGTTGCGATTCCGAGTGCTGATAGAACATCGGCCGAACCAGATTTTGATGAAGCGGCGATAGAGCCATGTTTTACAACTCGCGCACCCGCAGCCGTTGTCACAATCGCAGCTGAAGTTGAGATATTTACCGTGTTCTTCCCATCGCCTCCAGTGCCCACCGGATCGACAGCGCGGTCAGAAATCGAAATCGGTAAGGCGTATTTGTAGAGCATTTCAACTAATTGAGTGATGTCTTGCGCGCTCTCGCCCTTTTCTTTGAGTGAGAGCAGAAATTTCTTTACATTCTCTTCTTCGGCTCTACCCTCAAGAATTTCAGTCATCACAAAGGTGCTTAATTCAGGGGTTAAATCCTTCTTAGCACCTAGATTTTCAAAGAGCGCGGACCACAGATCTGCCATTGATTAAGCAGTCGCGTTGCTTTTATTTAATTCAGTATGTAAGCCAACCCGTGTTGCAAGAAGATCACTAACTTTCGCCGCCAGTGTGAATGGATCAATTGGGTGCATGACAACATCATCAGATCTAGACCATGATGCCAACCAGTTATCTTGAACTCGACCCGTTATTGCAAGCACTGGCGGGCAGTTAAAAATTTCATCTTTCAATTGACGGGCAATTCCCAAGCCACCCTCAGGCACAGCTTCCCCGTCGAGAATAAATAGATCGACGTTGCGCTTCTCATCAACAAAAAGGCGCAGGGCCGGCCCCGTCGCAAATTCGATGACCTCGTGTTCGGGTAACTCTTTTGAGACCCGGCGACCAAGTGCGGAGATGACGCTAGCGCGTACGGTCTGGTCATCTGAATAAACCGCGATGGTTAAATTTCGGCCTTGATTCGTTTGGCTCATGGGCGAAAGTCTAGCCAACCGGGCCTGGTTTTACGCGTGATCAGATTCACCCAAAGAGGAGCGCCCGCAAGGCCGTCTGGGATCTGCTTTGGGGCGGAAATCGGGAATAATCACCCGCATGAGCGCAACCGCAAATACCGCCTATCCCGTCAGAACCAATCGTCCAAATATGGTCGCTGTCGGCACCATCGTTTGGCTTTCTAGTGAGTTGATGTTCTTCGCGGCATTGTTCGCGATGTACTTCACCACTCGCGCAGTACAGGGCCCAAAAGTTTGGGCCGAATCAACTGGAATGCTTAACGTTAAATTTGCGACGATCAACACAACGGTTTTGGTGCTCTCCTCAGTTACCTGCCAATTCGGCGTCTTTGCTGCGGAACGTTTCCAAGCAAGTCGTTCTGCATCAATCTTTAAAATCAGCAAATGGGGAATGCGTGAATGGTTTGCCTTAACTTTCTTAATGGGCGCATTCTTTATCGGTGGTCAAGTTTATGAATATGCAAATCTGGTTCGCGATGGACTTTCACTCTCTTCACGTGCATATGGTTCAGTCTTTTACATAACTACCGGCTTCCACGGTTTGCACGTAACCGGCGGACTTATCGCCTTCTTGATTGTGATGATCCGAGTTTTCAAAGCTCAAAAATTTGGCCACAACCAAGCAACTACAGCAATTGTGGTCTCTTATTACTGGCACTTCGTCGATATCGTATGGATCGCGCTCTTCTCTGCGATCTATCTGATCAAATAGATAGGTACGAGATATGAAATTATCCCTCGGCAGACTCTCTAGCTATCGCCGACACAAGTTGGCGGCGCCAGCCTTAATGATCATTGCTCTGCTTTCCATAGGTACAACCTTCTCGATCGCAAGTGCGTTGCCTTCTACTTCCAAGATGGAAGCAACGGCGCAATCCACGATGGTTGATGAAGGTAAACAAATTTTTGCTAGAGGATGTTCTTCTTGCCACGGATTAAATGCTGAAGGTTCATCTATCGCTCCAGCCCTTGTTGGAGTTGGCGCCGCAGCTGTTGATTTCCAAGTTGGAACCGGACGTATGCCGATGGCAGATATGAGTCAACAAGCAATGCGTAAGAAGCCGGTCTATAACGCCGAACAAACTGCAGCTCTTGCAGCATATGTTGCCTCACTTGCACCAGGTCCAGATTCAGTAAACGATGCACAACTAACTTGGGAACGCGATGGCAATACCGCAAAAGGTGGCGAACTATTTCGCACCAACTGCGCTATGTGCCACAACTTCGCGGCGCAAGGTGGTGCACTCACTCAAGGAAAATATGCCCCAACTCTGATGGGTGTTGAAGCTAAATATATTTATGAGGCGATGATTACTGGTCCACAATCAATGCCAAAGTTCACCGATAAAACAATTACTCCAGCGGAAAAGCTTTCCATTATTAAATACATTAAGGCCGCACAAAGTGAACCAGCTCTTGGTGGTGCCTCACTTGGTCGTGTCGGTCCGGTAACTGAAGGGTTATTAGTCTGGACCTTAGGTCTTGGCTTGTTAATCGGAATCGCAGTATGGCTAGCATCGAAGGCGAGATAATTAACCATGTCAAATGAAATCTCAAAGTTTTCTGATCCAGGCCTACCAGAACATATTCACCGTAAATCAGATTCAGATCCAAAGGCCGAGAAGCGCGCCGAACAGCAAGTTGCAATTCTCTTTTTGATCTCTGCACTTGGAACAGTTCTTACGATCGCCTCTTACATTTTTATCAAGCAAGGAACCTTCGTCTATCTCCCAATTCTTGGCGATGTTGAAGCATCACAACTCTTCCTCGGTCTTGGTTTAACAATCTCACTAATTTTCATTGGCTTTGGCGCCGTTCAGTGGGCTAGACGCCTTATGCCAGATACTGAAGTTATTGCCGAACGCCATGAGTTTCGTTCAGAAGAAATTGATCGCAAAGAATTTGTCGAGACAATCAAGGAACGTGCAGCAACTGCCGGCCTTGGTCGCCGTTCGCTCATCAAGCGTTCACTTGGTTTAGCACTTGGTGTAATTGGTCTAACTCCCCTAGTCATGCTTCGCGACTTAGGTCCACTCCCAAAGAAAGCTTTAAATGAAACCTCTTGGAAGTCAGGCACTCGCCTAGTTACAGATCCAGGAAATCGGCCAATTCGCCCAGAAGATCTTGAAGTTGGTTCAGTTGCGCAAGTTCTTCCAGAACTACCAGAGGGAACAGAACGCACTCTTGAAAATATCGGAACGGATGCGGTCTTGTTGATCAGATTACGCCCGACCGAATTTAATTTAGATGCAAAGCGTCTTTCCTGGACACATAATGGAATCATCGCCTTCTCAAAGATCTGCTCACACATGGGTTGCGCCGTTGCTCTATACGAACAACAGACCAAGCACCTGCTCTGCCCATGTCACCAATCAACCTTCGATGTTACGCGGGCTGCCAAAGTTATCTTCGGACCGGCCGCTCGCCCACTTCCACAACTAGCCATCTCAGTTGATTCGCAAGGCTACTTAGTTGCAACACAAGGATTTACCGAACCTATAGGACCTAGCTTCTGGGAGCGCTCATCATGAAAAAATCTGAGAAGATCGCAGGAAATGTAGCCAACTACGTCGATGAACGTACCGGGGCAGCTAAGTGGCTTAAGAAGAACTTAACCAAGGTCTTCCCGGATCACTGGTCATTTATGCTCGGTGAAATCTGCCTGTATTCATTTATTATCTTGCTACTTTCTGGCACATTTTTAACATTCTGGTTTGATCCTTCACAACGCGAAGTTATTTACAACGGTTCATACGCGCCGCTATCGCATGTGACCATGTCGGCCTCATACGCTTCGACGCTTCACATCTCATTTGATGTGCGTGGTGGCCTACTAATGCGCCAGATTCACCACTGGGCCGCACTGATCTTTATGGCGGCGATGATCGCTCACTTGATGCGAATCTTCTTCACCGGTGCTTTCCGCAAGCCTCGCGAAGCTAACTGGTTAATTGGTGTTGGCCTTGTAACTCTTGGAATTGTTGAAGGCTTCCTTGGCTACTCACTTCCAGATGACCTTCTTTCTGGAACGGGAATTAGAATCGCAGAAGCAATCTTGCAAGCGATTCCAGTTGTTGGTTCATACCTTGCCTTCTTTGCATTCGGCGGCCAATTCCCAGGGCATGTATTCATCCCTCGCATCTACACCGTTCACGTACTTCTACTTCCTGGAATTTTCTTAGCTTTAATTACCATCCACTTAATGTTGGTCTGGTATCAAAAGCACACCCAATATCCAGGTCCCGGACGCACTGAGAAGAATGTTGTCGGATATCCATTAATGCCGGTTTACATGGCAAAGGCTGGTGGATTCTTCTTCATCGTATTTGGCGTAACCGCATTTCTTGGCGCAGTTGCATCAATCAACCCAATCTGGCTCTATGGTCCATATACACCTGGACAAATTTCAGCAGGTTCACAACCAGACTTTTACATGGGCTGGTTAGATGGATTAGTTCGCATGGCACCACCGCTTGAGACGCATGCCTTTGGACATACGATCTCTTGGAATATTCTGCTTCCAGGTCTAATTGTTCCGGGTATTTTATTTACGGGCATGGCGCTATATCCATTTATCGAAGCTTGGATTACGGGCGATAAGCGCGAGCATCACCTCTTGGATCGACCACGCAATGCCCCTAACCGCACTGCGATTGGTGCAATGTCTTTGGCATTCATCTTGGTTGTACTTATCAATGGCGGTAACGACATTATTGCCACCCACTTCCACTTAACAATCAATGGAATTATGTGGTTCACCCGCATCGGTATCTTTGTGATCCCACCATTGGTCTTCGTAGCAACAAAGCGAATCTGTCTCTCACTTCAACGCGCCGATCGCGAGATCGTTCTGCATGGCCGTGAAACTGGTCGCTTAGTAATGCTGCCTCACGGTGAATTCATCGAAGTTCATGAGGAACTATCACCAGAGAAGAAGTTCACCCTTACTCAACACGAGCAGAACCTTCCGCTTGCAGTCCCGAATACCGATTCACTTGGTGTTCGAAATCCACAAGGCATAAAGGGCAAGCTTCGTGCTCGCATGAGTCAAGCAAATGCCGAACAAGTGCCTGCGCCTAGCGAAAGTGAAGCTAAGGCCCTTGAAGGTGGCCACCACTAACATCTAACGATCATTAACTAACTACCATTATCTAACTACGATTATCTAAGTACGATTAGGGAATGCGCATCCGAAAGGCACTCCCTAATGAAGGTCAGGTAATACTCGATCTAATTCGCGAACTTGCGATCTACGAGAAGGCTGAAGATCAAGCTCTTGCGTCGCTCGAACAAGTTGATAAGGCCTTCTTCTGCGAAAATCCAGCAGTCTTCTGCGACTTAATAGAAGACGATGAGGGTTCAATCGTAGGTTTTGCCGTCTGGTTCTTGAACTACAGCACCTGGTCGGGCACTCACGGAATCTATCTCGAAGACTTATTCGTTAAACCAGAGTATCGGGGTCAGGGCTTTGGCAAAGCGGCGCTAGTTCACCTAGCAAAGATATGTATTGAACGTGGCTATCACCGCTTCCAATGGTGGGTCTTGGATTGGAATACCCCATCAATCGAGTTCTATAAATCACTGGGTGCGCAATTGATGGATGAGTGGACCGTGATGCGTGTAAGTCGGGATGCACTAACAAATCTCGCAAATCTAAAAATTGCGAAGAATTAATATGAAGAAACCTTTCTCCTTGTTGGTTGCAACAATTGCAATCACTGGATCGCTAACTGCCATACCTGCGCACGCGATGGGAAGTGGAAATAAGTATCAAGATCTACAAACCGGAGTTACTTATGGCATCTACCAACCGACAACAACCTTAGGTCTGCCTGCCTTAAATTTCGAAGTTCGTCCCTGTCGAATATTTCCAAAGCAAGAAGAGTATTTATTGGCCGGATTTGGTGGAATGGATCAAGGCATAGCCTTGGTTGAGACATCTGCCCAATTTAATTGCACCGGTTTAGATAACCCACTTGCATTACCCAATACCAAGATAAATGGAGTCGTAGCAAAAGTGGGAATTTACTGCCCCACCTCAAAATGTACGGCGGCACAATTTACAAAGTTTGGTGGCGAAATTACTTTCACTACGCCAGCTGCCAAATACATCTCAAAGAGCTTGCGGCCCACCTTTATCCGAGTCGGCACCCAAGGCGGATTCACATTGAAACAATTGATCACATTCGCTTCAGGTCTGAAGCGGGTTGGAAGTTACTAAGAGATTACTAAGAGATAAGGAAATTAGTGAGCGTTGGTCGAAGGCTTTTCGTACTCAAGTACGAAGCCAAGAATGCTCACAACTAAGGAACCGACCGCGATCAAGGTAAGCCACCAACCAATAAGTAGACCAAGACCTGCGGCGCACATTGATAGCGCTACTGGAAGTGGCCACCATGAATGTGGTGAGTAGAAGCCAAGTTCGCCGGCTGCATCAGCAATTTCACCTTGTTGATTATCTTCGGGCAATCCCCCAAGACGCTTGCTGGTGAACCAGATATAAAAACCAATTAGAGCAGCTAAGCCACCAGATAAAAGGATTGCGGTAATTCCAACAGCTTCACCGCCTACTTGCCAATAAATAACGGTCATAAGAAAGTAAAAGGCAGCTAGGCCTGCAAATAAACGATAACCAGCCTTCATGTATTAGTGCCCCTCGGTCTTGATGTGTGGGTAATGAAGATCAAATGCCGGACGCTCTGAGCGAATGCGTGGCATTGATGTGAAGTTGTGACGAGGTGGTGGGCATGAGGTTGCCCATTCAAGTGAGGCGCCATATCCCCAAGGATCATCAACTGTGACCTTTGGTGACTTACGAGAGATCCAAACATTTATAAAGAATGGAATCATCGAGAGCGCAAGTAGTCCTGATCCAATAGTTGAGATGGTATTTAAATTAGTAAATCCATCTGATGCCAAGTAATCGGCATACCGACGTGGGAAGCCCTTAATGCCGAGCCAGTGCTGGACCAAGAAAGTTAAGTGGAAGCCGAAGAACAAGGTCCAGAAGTGAATCTTTCCAAGACGCTCGTTTAACATATGGCCAGTCATCTTTGGCCACCAGAAATAGAATCCGGCGAACATGGCAAAGACCACAGTTCCAAAGAGTACGTAATGGAAGTGAGCGACAACGAAGTAAGAAGCAGAAACTGCAAAATCAAGTGGCGGTGAAGCCAAGATGATTCCAGTTAGGCCACCGAATAAGAAGGTGATTAGAAAGCCCATAACCCAAAGCATTGGGGTTTCAAATGAAACACTGCCCCGCCACATGGTGCCAATCCAGTTAAAGAACTTAACGCCGGTTGGAACGCCAATTAAGAAGGTCATAAATGAGAAGAATGGAAGCAGTACTTGTCCGCTGGCGAACATGTGGTGCGCCCACACTGAAACCGAGAGAGCTGAGATTGCAATCGTTGCAGCGATTAAGCCCTTGTAACCAAAGATTGGCTTACGGCTGAAGACTGGAAGTATTTCAGTAGCAATTCCAAAGAATGGCAGAGCCAAGATATAAACCTCTGGGTGTCCAAAGAACCAGAACAAGTGCTGCCACAACATGGCGCCACCATTTGATGGATCAAAAATATGTGATCCAAATAGGCGATCAGATTCCAATCCTAAGAAAGCTGCAGCTAGAGGTGGGAAGGCTAATAAAACAAGAATTGAAGTTAGCAATACGTTCCAGGAGAAGATCGACATCCGAAACATCGTCATACCTGGAGCGCGCATTGTGAAAATAGTTGTAATGAAATTTACGCCACCGAGAATGGTTCCGATACCGCCGATAGCCAAACCAATAACCCAGAGATCGCCACCGATTCCAGGTGAGTATTGTGAATTAGCAAGAGGTGCATAAGCGGTCCAACCGAATGAAGCTGCGCCACCTGGGCTTAAGAAGCCGGCGAAAGCCATCGATCCGCCAAATAGGTATAGCCAATATGAAAGCATATTTAACCGCGGGAAGGCCACATCGGCTGCGCCAATTTGCAGCGGCATGATCACATTTGCAAAACCAACAAAGAGTGGCGTCGCAAACATTAACAGCATGATTGTTCCGTGCATTGTAAATATTTGGTTGTATTGCTCGGTGCTAAAGAATTGCAGACCAGGGCGGGCTAATTCTGCGCGAAGCAAAAGCGCTAAGAATCCACCAATTAAAAACCAGGCAAAAGCGGTAATCAGATACATATAACCGATCGTCTTATGATCGGTTGAGGTTATCCATTTAACAAAGAGGCGGCCTTTACTCGGCTTTGCCACACCACGACTAGTCGCAACCTTGATTGCTTCTGGAGTAATAGTGCGATCTGCATATGTTGTCATTGTTATGCCGCTTTCTTAGCTGAGCCGGAAATAGTAGCTAGATAGGTTTTGTAATCTGCAGGTGAAACAACTTTGACCTTGAAGAGCATCTCAGAGTGGTTGCGGCCGCAAAGAATGTTGCAACGACCTGGGTATTCGCCAATCTTGTTTGCGGTGAACTCTAGATGGTTGGTTACATGTGGCAAGGCCTGCATCTGAATCATGAAAGCTGGAATCCAGAATCCATGCACGACATCTGACGCGGTCAAGGTGTACTTAACGGCCTCCCCTTGAGGAACGACGAGTACCGGTGGTTGGGCTGGAGTACCGGTTATTGTCGGCGAGTTTGCAATGTCGTCATACTTAAACTGCCAGGACCACTGAATCGCATTTACCTCAATATTGTGGACTGCGGTCGCTGAATTATTTGGAGTTACCTTAGTTATCTTGCTTTCATCTTTTGCTGTGAAGTAGAAGAGAACTGCGACGATGATAAATGGGATTAAGGTGTAAAGGATTTCAACTGGAATGTTGTATTGGGTCTGCTTTGGGAATTCATCGTTCTTGCGACGGTGACGAAATGCTGGGTACATAATTAAGATTGCAGTGAAGACACCAACAACACCAGCTGTAATCCATGCCCATTGCCATAGTGGCAGTGAAGTGTCGTTGACACTTGAGGCGCCCTTTGGAAAACCCATTCCGGAGATATTTGAAGTCGAACAAGAGGTAAGTGAAGCGACTAGTGGCACTGAAAATAGTGCGCCAAGGACTCCCTTTTTAGCATTACGGGTGAATCTCATTGGGTAAGAATATCCATCCATTTCACATCCCACACCTGCAGGGAGTAGCGTTCCAAGCGTGGTTTCTATCACCTGCAACTTCCAGTCCGAAAGCCGCCTCCACGAGGCCGCCCGGATGGCCCTGCCACACATCTTCGATCAGACTTGGCCTGATCCAGCCAAAGCCAGCGATGACTCAAAGAGCGCGGCGATATTACTAAACGAGGCAAGCGAGACCTTTGCCCTCCACCTAGGAGTTCGAAGTGATGAACTGCATTTCATTGGCGAACCAAATCTAGGTTTTCATCTGGGAATCATGGGTCTAAATAGCCTGCAATTTAATTTTAAATATGCCCCCGTTGATCGCATGGCAAATTTTGCAATCGGAAATAGTTTTAAAGAGGCCGGTCAGAACGTTTTGGACTTGCCAGTTGCCAGAGATGGCCAAGTCGATTTCAGCGAGGTGAGAGAAGATGACTTGGTATCGCTTCAACTCTGCAATCGTGAGACTGGCGTAATTCAAAAGAGTTTGCCGAAAGATCCCGCAGCCCTATTTGTAGATATGACCGCAAGTGCCACCCGATTTGCACTGCCAGAAAATTGGTCGGTGGCCCTATGGGATTCCAGGAGTTGGCTCGGTCCGGCCGGAGTTGGTTTGTTAGCAATTTCAAAGAGGGCTAATTGGCGAAATCCACTGCCCCATTTAGATAAAAAGGTGAGCCCAGGACAGGTCTCCCTTCCGCTAGTTGTTACAAGTGCAATCGCAATCGATAGTTGGGTTGCAGATGAAAAGAACTTAGCGCCAAAAATTTCTGAGCTTAAAGAGCAGCTCAAGGCAGGAATTTCAAAGATTGCGGGAAGCTATCTAATTGATGGCCAAGCCGATCATCTTCTGAGCGCAACATTTAGTGGGGTCGATTCTCAATACCTAGTGAATGCATTGAATGAGAAGGGGTTTGCTGTTGACTCTGGATCTGCCTGTAGTGCTGCAAACATTAAACCAAGTCACGTTCTTGCAGCGATGGGGCTAGAAACCACTGGCAATATCCGATTAACAATTCATCATGCAACCACCTTTGATCAGGTGAGCGCATTTTTAGTAGCGCTGGAAACTACCTTGAGCGAGCTCCGAAGCTAACCAATAAGTCTTGGCGAAAGAACGCCAGAAATTTCCCGTGCTGCATCTTCGCCATAAGCGGAGGTAAAACGTGCCAAGAATTGCGATGACTCAAATCGGTATTCCTGAGTGCCCTTTGTTTCAATGCAAAAAGTGGCGAGCATTGATCCGATTTGTGCACAACGCTCGTGGTCAAGCCCCCATGAAAGTCCAGAGATAAAACCAGCTCTAAAAGCATCGCCAACTCCGGTTGGGTCAACCTTCTCCTTCTCCTTCGCAACATTGACCGTGATTGTTGGCTTGCCATGTTCTTCAATTCGAGCACCCTGTGAACCAAGGGTTACAACTCGAACTTGCACCTGTTCGAAACACTCTTGATCACTCCACCCAGTCTTTTGCAGAGTCAGTGCTAATTCGTACTCATTTAAAAATAAATATTTAGCACCCTTTATTAACGACCTTATCTCATCCCCGGAAAGGCGTGCTAATTGCTGAGAAGGATCTGCTGCTAGAGGAATTCCAAATTCTCTTGCGCTCTCACTATGTCGCAGCATGGCAGCTGGATCATCTGGGGAGACAACCAATAGATCAAAGAGCCCAGTCTTATCAATGATCGGTGCAAGTTCGATTTCGCCTGCTTCACTCATTGCGCCGGGAAAGAATGAGGCGATCTGATTTAAATCTTGATCGGTTGTAACTGTGAATGTCGCAGTAAATAAATCTTTGGATACCTTTACAAAATTGGTATTAACGCCATGTCTAGTCAGCCAAGCATCGTAATCTGCCCAATCTTTGCCAACCGCTGCGATCAAGATTGGATCTAGCCCTAGGGCGCCAATTCCAAAGGCGATATTTGCCCCAACTCCCCCGCGATGAATATCAAGCCCGTCGACCAAAAATGAGAGCGAAATTTTCGAAAGTGAATCAGCAACAAATGAGTCAGTAAATTTCCCTGGAAAGGTCATCAAATGATCGCGACCAACCGAACCAGCAATAGCGATCTTCATCGGTTTCATGAAAGCGAATTAAACGCTAAAAAGCTGAAATAACTTGGGATTAGTTAAAGGAATCGCCGCAGGCGCATGAGCCCTGAGCATTTGGATTATCAATTGTGAATCCTTGCTTCTCAATTGTGTCCACAAAATCAATAGATGCACCCATCAAATATGGAGTGCTCATCTTGTCGGTTACGACCTTAACTGATCCGAATTCAGTGACATTATCGCCATCTAAAGCGCGATCATCGAAGTAGAGCTGGTAGCGAAGACCAGAACAGCCACCAGGTTGAACCGCAACGCGAAGACTTAAATCATCGCGACCTTCTTGAGCCAATAGGGCAGCAACTTTCTTGGCTGCGACATCGGTTAGAAGAATTCCCGTAGAGAATGCAGAGGTTATGGATACATCGACTGATGAATCTGTGCTGGTGTGATTTGCCTCTGAAGGCTGGACGCTCTGGGTTGTTTCGGTACTCATAATTCCAAGACTACTCCATAATGTTCCCATGAGCGCCTCGAAACTGGCAGACCTGTTGCTGCTTGGTCAGGGAAGAGACCTGGCAAGTGAGCGCGGTGTTTCCTGCGAAGGCGAGCTACCCGCGGCGAGTGATCCAGCGCTAATTGAACGCGCCAAAATCGCCAGAGCAAAACTTGGATCTAGCGCGATGATTCTTGGCCACCACTATCAACGTGATGAGGTCATTCAATTTGCAGATATCACCGGTGACTCATTCAAACTTGCACAAGCCGCCCAAGAAAATTCTTCCGCCGAATTCATCTTCTTCTGCGGTGTTCACTTTATGGCCGAATCCGCCGACATTCTCACCTCAAAGGATCAAAAGGTAATCCTCCCTGATCTTGCCGCCGGTTGTTCCATGGCAGATATGGCTACCGCCACTCAAGTAAATGATGCTTGGCAGATCTTTGAAAAATTAGGAATCGCCTCAAGAACTATTCCGATTACTTATATGAACTCATCCGCGGCTATAAAGGCTTTTACTGGGAAGAATCATGGCGCAATCTGTACCTCCTCAAATGCTGAACGCGCCCTTAAATGGGCCTTTGAGAAAGGTGAAAAAGTTTTCTTTCTCCCCGATCAACACTTAGGACGTAATACCGCAATACTCAAACTTGGACTTTCATTAGATGAATGCGTTGTGTGGAATCCCTGGAAATCAAATGGTGGATTGAGTGATTCGCAGATTAAAACTGCAAAGGTAATTTTATGGCGGGGACATTGTTCGGTGCATGGCCGCTTTAAAGTGGAAAATATCAATGAGATGCGGGCGAAATTGCCGGGAGTAAAAATCCTGGTGCATCCAGAATGTCAGCACGAAGTGGTCGCCAATGCAGATGTTGTCGGCAGTACCGAAGCGATAATTAGAACTATCGAGGCCTCGCCCATCGGAAGTAAATGGGCAATTGGTACGGAGTTAAACCTGGTTCAACGTCTGGCCAATACCTATTCGGATCGTGAGATTCATTTCCTAGATAAGACGGTTTGTTATTGCTCCACGATGAATCGAATTGATCTGCCGCACCTAGTCTGGGCGATGGAAAATCTTGTGCAATCACGCGTAGTTAATCAGATTACAGTTGAGGCGCAAACGGCAAAATACGCCCTAATCGCCTTAGAGCGAATGCTCGCTCTGCCTTAAATCGCGTAATTCTTCAAAGTTATTGTTAGTATTTTGACATGAGCGAATCTTCAGAAAAAACTCCAGCAAAGAATTCCAACAAGGGCAAGGCGACCCCAAAGCGTAAAGAGGCTGTTGCCAAGACCAAGGTGAATTCAATTACCGCCCCAGTAACGGCTGCTAGCAAGAGCCGTGACAAGTCTGCCCTTCGTGCCGCGCGCGCCGAAGCTCGCGCCGCATATATGCGTGGCGATGAGAACGCGCTACCGCCTAGAGATAAAGGCCCGGTAAAGCGTTTTGTTCGTGACTATGTAGATTCCCGAAAGACAATCGGTGAGTACTTCTTGCCAGCAATTATGGTCGTCTTGGTCTTAACTTTAATTCCAAATCATGGTGTACAACTTCTTGCGATTCTCTTTATGTATGCAGTGATGCTTTACTCAATAGTTTCTGGCTTCTTCTTCGCTAGAAAGATTAGAAATATTGTCACCGAAAAGTTTCCAAACGAACCAACCAAGGGCCTTGGAATGTATGGCTTCTTACGTTCAACTCAGATGCGCCGTATGCGCGCACCTGCGCCACAGGTTGACCGCGGTTCAAAGAAGTAACGATGAAGCGTTTCGCCGCAGCGCTCTTTCTGGGGGGTTTGGCTTTCCTTCCGCTCCAATCACTCCAATCACTCCAAAGCGCTATGGCCGATCAACCAACTCCAGTCGCATCAATCTCTTCGCAACAAGAGGATGGTCATCAAGGTATTAATAAAGGTGATGATCACGGCGGCCCACAAGACCGGATTCGTGACGAAGAGTATGGCTTTGAAGGTGCCGGAATGTTTCTAGTTGGTGGCGCAGTTGTAATCGCCATCGGACTCGCCTTTTTGATTGGGCGCCGTTCCAAGAAATCAAAGTAAAGAGTGCTAACTTTCACCCACTGAAGCAATTCAGGAGCAATTGGTTTAGCGAAGTCCGGTTAAATTCCGGCGCTGTCCCGCAACTGTAGAAGTTTTGAATCATCAAAACTAAGCCAGGTCGCCTAACAAATTGTTGTTGTATCCGACCTCGGAGGAAGGTCGGGCCTCATAAGCCCAACTTCCTCCCTCACATATTGAGGGAGTTTTTTTATGCCTAAGAAGTTTCTGCTTTTAGCTATTCCAATTTTAATAGTTGCAAATATTTCTCCGGCTAATGCCGCAATGACCTACCCGCAGAGGATCATCTCGCTATCCCCAAGTGCGACCGAGGATCTCTTTGCGATTGGAGCCGGCAAGCAAGTGATCGCCGTAGATGACAATTCAAACTTTCCAAAGAGCGCACCATTTACCAAGCTCTCCTCATTTACTCCTAATGTTGAAGCGCTATTGGCCTATAAGCCTGACTTGGTCGTAATCCAAAGCACTGCGACAAAGGCGGATGCAGTAATTGCCCAACTCAAATCGCTAAAGGTTAAGGTCTTTGTCGAGCACACGCCGGACACGGTTCCGCAGGCATATGTTGAAATCGCCGCACTAGGAAAGCTCACTGGCAAGAGCGCTAGCGCAAACTCTTTGGTTGCAAAGATGAAGCAAGAAATTTCTTCGGTATTGAAGAGTTCGAAATTGAAATCTCCTAAGAGTTTCTTTCACGAATTGGATAACTCACTCTATTCAGCCACAAGCTCAACATTTATCGGCAAGGTATATGCAGATTTCAATCTTCAAAATATCGCCGACCCAGCCGCAAAGGCTGATGATGGCGGCTATCCCCAGCTGCAATCAGAGTATGTAATCAAGAGCAATCCAGACTTAATTTATTTGTCCGATGGCGAGCAAATCGCAAACGTTGCGGCCAGACCTGGTTGGAGTGGGATTGCTGCTGTTAGCAACAAGAAGATCATCACCCTGCCAAGTGATATCCCATCCCGATGGGGTCCGCGCATTGTTGATTTCTATAAGTTCATAGCCAAGTCGATCAAAAGCAATTAATTAAGAGAGTCAAATAAGTAGAGAGTCATATAAATAGATGAATATCTGGAAGCAAGGTAGCGGTGATGAACTTCGCTCTGTTTGGCGATGGGAGATAACCCTATTTGCCGCTCTCTTGCTTCTTTTGGTTGCCATACTTGGGATAAGTTTTGGACCGATCAATTTAACTTTTACTTCCATCATAAAGACCCTCTTCGGATCGAAAACTTCTCTTAGCGAACAAGATCGATTGGTGTTACTAGATATCCGACTGCCACGTGTCATACTTGCAGCCTTGGTTGGAAGTGCGCTTGCCACAAGTGGCGCGGTTTATCAAAGTGTCTTTAGAAATCCCCTGGCTGATCCATATTTACTTGGCGCGGCAAGCGGTGCCGGACTCGGTGCGACGATTGCAATTACAAATTCAAATGGCGGCGCCTATGGGTTCTTGCCGATCTTTGCCTTTGTTGGTGCGATCTTGGCGGTTCTCTTATCGTTCTTCATCTCTGGAAAATTTTTCGCCGAGCCAAATACGCTCTTGCTCTCTGGAATTGCCGTTGGCTCTTTCGCTACCGCCATTCAAACTTACCTACAACAGCGACATAGCGCTTCGCTTCGTCCGGTTTACTCTTGGATTTTAGGAGAGCTAACTGCTGCAAGTTGGCGCGAGGTTACCTGGTCCGCCATCTATATCTCCATCGCACTTGTAACTCTTTTCGTTATAGCAAAGCAGTTGGATGGATTAATGCTAACTGATGAAGAGGCTTATTCGTTGGGCGTAAATCCAAAGCGGTTGCGAGTAATTGCCGTTATTGCAGCAACGCTTGCGACTGCCACCGCCGTCGCAGCTAGTGGCCTAATTGGATTTGTTGGAATCGTGGTACCCCATTTGGTTCGTGGAGCTACACATAGAGTCACAAATCGTTCCTTGCCAACAATCGCACTAGTCGGTGCGGGTTTCTTAGTTCTAGCAGATCTTGGGGCGCGGACCTTGCTCTCCCCTGCCGAGCTTCCAATCGGAGTTATCACCGCTTTTGTCGGAGCACCATTTTTCTTATTTGTTTTACGCAGAAAGCGATTGGTAAATTAATGAAACAGGAAAATAACCAAATAATTATTGACTCCCTGAATGTGCGCATCGGATCAAAAGAGATCTTGCGCGATTTAAATATCTCAATACCTCACGGCGAATGGAGCTGTTTGGTTGGACCTAACGGTGCAGGAAAAACCTCGCTCCTTCGAGTGATTCTCGGTGCGGCAGAGTATTCCGGCTCAGTCACTGATAACGGGGTGGAAGTATTTAACAATCACCAGAGAAATGTTGCCTTTGTTCCTCAACAGCCACATATCCCTTCAGGCATGAGCGTTGCTGAATATGTTTTGCTCGGCCGGGCCAAGCGAGATGGCTGGGGTACTGAATCAAAATATTCCAAATCTTTGGTTGCAAATATGTTAAAGCTCACTGGGCTCTTTGGTGCCCAAAACCAATTGGTTTCAAATCTATCTGGTGGTGAAATGCAACGGGCCTTGATTGCTCGGGCACTTGTGCAGGAGCCAGAATTGATTTTGCTAGATGAACCAACAAGCGCACTTGACCTGCACCATCAAATTGCCATTTTAAATAGCATTGAAAACCTTAAATCAACCGGGGTAACCATCATCTCCACCATGCACGACATAACTTTGGCCGCGATGTATGCCGACAATCTTGTTGTTATGAAGGATGGCCGGATTTCATTGTCGGGTGGCGCAAAAGATGTGGTTCACTCAACAGAACTTAAAGATGCCTTCGAAAATCGCATCAATGTCTTTACCTTGGAATCTGGTCGAGAGGTCATTCTTCCTAGTAAAGAAATTTAATTCGGAACTATTACTTAACCTTCGATTCGACAAAGGGAAGTTTCACAATTTCTGCCTCGCTGCTTCGCCCGCGTACATCAATTAGAACTTTTGTACCGACTTTAAATTCTGGTTTAAGTAGCGCTAAACCAATGCCAACTCGAAGCGTCGGTGAGAAAGTTCCGCTAGTTAGTTCGCCAATTACCTCACCGCTCTCGCTCTTCACAGCCATTCCGCCTCGTGGAATTCCTCGGTCCAAACTCTTGAGCGCCCGCAATACTGTTTTCGCGCCTTCTGCCTTCTGCCTCTCAAGTGAAGATTTGCCTCTGAATTTTGCTTTGGAAAGTGCAACCGCCCAATTTGCGCTGGCCTGAATTGGTGAGATCTCAATTGAAAGTTCGTGGCCATGCAACGGATAGCCCATCTCAGTACGCAGCGTATCCCGCGCACCTAGTCCGCAAACTCGGCCATCTACTTTGCTTATAGCCTCAACCAAAATCTCCCATAGGTCCTGGGCGCAATTCCATGATGGAAGCAATTCGTAGCCAAATTCTCCGGTGTAACCGGTGCGGCAAATAATTACATCACCAAGATTCTCGTGCCCCGGAATCTGAGTTTTAGTAAATGCCATGTATTCCAGATCTAGTTTCAAACCTAAGTTGTTCATCACTTCTTGCGTCAATGGTCCTTGAATTGCGAGCACTGCAAAATCTTGGTGAATATTCTTTACCTCAACACCCGCAGGCGCCGCTTCTTTCAGGTCTTGGAATACGTGCGCGCAATTTGCCGCATTAGGGATTAGAAATAGATCTTCTTCAGAGAACTCATAGACGATCAGATCATCGATTACGCCGCCGGAGTCATTACAAAATAAGTTGTACTGCGCACTTCCTGCTGAAATTTTGGCGAGATCATTAGTGACCATCTCGTTAACAAAGTTCTTAGCCCCCAGGCCTGTTACTGAAATTTTGCCCAAGTGCGAGACGTCAAAAATTCCTACGCGCGCCCGAACTGCCGCATGCTCGGCCAATGTGCCACCCGACAAGCCGCTAACTCCAGCGGGGTATTCAATTGGCATATCCCAGCCACCAAAATCGGCCAGCTTTGCTCCCTGTTTGGCATGCCAGTCATAGAGTGGAGATTTCATAGGTAATAACCTATCTAGAAAAAGCGTTAAAGTTGGCGCAGACATAGCCTGGAGGAATTTTGAATTCGATTAAGTTAACCAAAGAGCCGGCCGCCCAATTCCTAGTAGTTGGATTAGCGAAGAAGAATGGCAAGCTAACTATTGAATCGTCCATTGATAGCCTCAAGGTTCTAGATCAAAAAACTCTACTCACCGGCCTAGACAATCTTGGCGCTACTGGTGCGATGGATGAAGTAGTTAAAGTTCCTGCTGGGAAGAGTGATTTGATTGTTTTTACTGGGCTTGGTGACTCTGGAAAGTATGAATTAGAAACCCTGCGCCGAGCAGCTGGCGCAGCTTCGCGCAATCTAAGTGGCGTTGCTAAAGCTACCTTCGCCTTGCCGGCCCATAGCTCTGCAGAAATCACCGCTGTAGCTGAAGGCGCTGCCCTTGGCGCTTATGCCTTCGATGAATTTCGTGGAAGTACAAAGGTCGATCGTAAATTGCCTCTCAAAGAAATTTCGATTTATTCCAAATCAACTAGCACGGAACTAAAGCAACTTATTAAACGAGCTGAGATTTTGGCAAAGAACACTTTCTTGATTCGAGATTTAATAAATACTCCCCCAAGCCACTTAACTCCTAATTCATTTGCACTTCGCATGAAGAAGATTGCAACAGGCTTAAAATTGAAAGTTGAGATCCTCGATGAAAAAGCGCTAAAAAGTAAAGGCTATGGTGGAATTACTGGTGTGGGTCAGGGCTCCATCAATCCCCCAAGACTTTTGCGCGTTAGTTATCGTCCAACAAAGGCTAAGAAGTTGTTTGCTCTCGTTGGAAAGGGAATTACTTTCGACACCGGCGGCCTTGCGCTAAAGCCGGCAAATGGAATGGAGGCGATGAAGAGCGATATGGGCGGCGCTGCCGCTGTGATCGCTGCTGCCTTCACCATCGCAGAACTCAAACTGCCAATCGCTATTGATGCTTGGGCGCCTTTGGCTGAAAATATGGTTAGCGATACCGCACAACGCCCTAGCGATATTGTCACAATTTATGGTGGTAAGACCGTTGAAGTTTTAAATCCCGATGCTGAAGGAAGACTTGTATTGGCAGATGCCCTCGTTCGAGCAGAAGAAGTCGGCAAAGAAGCGGGCTATCTAGATGGAATCATCGATGTCGCAACGTTAACTGGAGCGCAAGTTGTGGCACTCGGTACGCGGACAGCCGCCGTAATGGGTAACGATCAAAAATTTATTGACCAATTTTTAAATGCAGCAAATCTCAGTGGTGAACAATTTTGGCCGATGCCACTGCCTGAAGAGCTACGCGCCTCCTTGGATTCACCTGTGGCAGATTTAGCAAACATTGGTGATCGCATGGGCGGCATGTTGGTCGCCGGATTGTTCCTCAAGGAATTTATAAATCCCCAGACCCCGTGGCTGCACCTAGATATTGCCGGTCCGGCCTATAACGAAGGTGTTGCTCATGGCTATACCCCGGTGGGAGGAACTGGCATTTCGCTTCGTTCGATTCTCGCGCTGATCGAGTCGTTGGCATCACAGTCGGGCAAGTAACCTCCGATTCGTCCTACGGGAAAATCGTGGCAGGATTAGGCGGTCAGGTAGATGGATATTGGGTAGATGGATATTGGGTAGATGGATATTGGGCAGATGGATATTGGGCAGATGAATATTGAGAGTTTAAGGGGCTAAGCGTTGGCGCAATTCGATGTAGTGATTCTCGGTGGCGGTTCTGGCGGCTATGCCTGTGCCTTACGTTCTTCGCAACTTGGCAAGAGCGTTGTATTAATTGAAGCCGACAAAGTAGGTGGCACCTGCCTTCATCGAGGTTGTATTCCTACCAAGGCGCTATTGCACGCAGGTGAAATTGCAGATAGCACCCGTCATGCCGCAGATTTTGGCGTAAACGCACAATTTAATTCAATCGATATGGGCGGCGTTAACTCATACAAAGATGGCGTAGTTGCAAAACTTTATAAGGGGTTGCAAGGTCTAATTAAATCTCGAAACATCACCTATGTTGAGGGCCATGGAAAATTGGTTTCACCAAATACCGTTGAAGTAAATGGAACTCAATACACCGGAACCAATGTTGTGCTTGCAACTGGCTCATACCCACGCACTCTTCCTGGTTTAGATATTGATGGCGTTCAAATTATTACTAGCGAACATGCGCTCGCGATGGATCGCGTTCCAACCAGTGCAATAGTTCTTGGGGGCGGCGTAATCGGATGCGAATTCGCCTCAGTCTGGAAATCTTTTGGTTCTGAAGTAACAATCATTGAAGGCCTGCCACATTTAATTGCTCTTGAGGATGAATCCTCATCAAAGCAACTCGAACGCGCCTACCGAAAGCGTGGCATTAACTTTGAACTTGGCGTCAGATTTGCCTCCGCCGTTAAAGATCCAAGTGGCGTCACTGTCACTCTGGAAGATGGCAAAACATTTAAGGCTGAAGTACTACTTGTTGCCGTTGGTCGTGGACCGGTCTCGGCAAACCTAGGTTATGAACAACAAGGAATTAATATGGATCGCGGCTACATCTTGGTTGATGAGAAATGCCGAACCAATGTTCCAGGTATCTGGGCGGTTGGTGATCTCATCCCAACACTTCAACTAGCTCACGTTGGATTTGGCGAAGGCATATTGGTTGCAGAAGAGATTGCGGGCCTAAATCCTCGTCCAATTAATTACGATGGCGTTCCTCGCGTTACTTATTCAGATCCGGAAGTTGCCTCGGTTGGTCTTACAACCGCAAAGGCTAAGGAACTTGGCCACGATGTTGTTGAATTAAATTATGACCTCGCTGGAAATGGTAAGGCGCAGATCCTTAAGACCGCTGGATCAGTAAAAATAGTCGCAGCTAAGAATGGCCCAGTCTTGGGTATTCACATGGTTGGAGCTCGCGTTGGCGAACTCTTGGCCGAAGCTCAATTAATCTTTAACTGGGAAGCAGAAGCCTCTGATGTGGCTTCACTAATTCATGCTCACCCAACTCTTTCTGAAGCAGTTGGCGAAGCGCATCTTGCACTTGCTGGTAAACCACTACACGCACACGGGTAACGGGAGAAACTGACATGACATTTTCTGTAACGATGCCAGCACTTGGCGAATCAGTAACCGAAGGAACAGTCACGCGTTGGCTTAAGAATGAGGGCGATGTTGTAGCAGTCGATGAACCGCTACTAGAAGTATCGACCGACAAAGTCGATACTGAAATTCCATCACCCGCTGCTGGTGTGCTTCAAAAAATTGTTGTTGCCGTCGATCAAACCGTTGCCGTTGGCGCAGAGTTAGCAGTAATTGCTGATTCCGGTTCTGCCCCAGCAACACCACCAGCGCCTGCCGCTGTCGTAGAAACTCCAAAGCCAGTAGTTGCACAACCTGAAGTAGCACCAGTCGCACCTGCTCCTGTAGCACCAGTCGCACCTGCGGTTGCCGCGGTTCCTTCATCATCCGGCACGATTGTTACGATGCCAGCACTTGGTGAATCAGTTACCGAAGGAACAGTCACTCGTTGGCTCAAAAACGTTGGTGACCAAGTAACAGTTGATGAAGCTCTACTAGAAGTATCAACTGACAAGGTTGATACCGAAATTCCATCTCCTGCTACAGGAGTTTTAACTTCCATTGATGTTCCAGTTGATTCAACGGTTCCAGTTGGAGCGCGCTTGGCCATGATTGGTGGCGCAGCAGGTTCTCCTGCTCCCGCCACTCCTGCACCCGTTGCCACTCCTGCACCCGTTGCCACTCCTGCACCAGTCGCTACACCTGCACCCGTAGCTCCAGTAGCAAGCACACCTGCGCCGGTCCTCGCAGCTCCATCGATCTCATCAACTTCTTCTGCGGATGCTTACGTAACTCCAATCGTTCGAAAGTTTGCATCTGAAAATGGCGTAGATCTTTCGCACGTAACCGGCACCGGAATTGGCGGACGAATCCGTAAGGAAGATGTTGCTGCTGCAATTGCAAAATCTCCGGCCGCGGCCGCACCTGCGCAATCAAACTCAGTGTCAGCGCCTAAGGCTGCGGCGCCTGTTGCCATCTCGCCTTTGAGAGGTACGACGGTAAAGATGTCGCGACTTCGCAGCGTTATTGCAGCTCGCATGGTTGAGTCACTCCAAGTTTCAGCACAACTCACAACAGTCGTTGAAGTTGATGTTACAAAGATTGCTCGCCTGCGCGATCGCGCTAAGGGCGCATTTGAAGCCCGCGAAGGAGTAAAACTTACCTTCCTTCCATTCTTCGCTGTTGCGGTATGTGAGGCCTTGAAGCAACATCCAGTCTTGAACTCTTCTATCGAGGGTGATCAAATTACTTATCACGGCGCTGAGCACCTAGGCGTCGCCGTAGATACCGAACGTGGCCTTCTTGTTCCGGTAATTCGTGATGCTGGCGATCTAAATATCGGCGGCGTCGCCCGCAAGATTGCAGATGTTGCCGCACGTACTCGCGACAATAAGATCACACCAGATGAACTTGGTGGTGGCACCTTCACGCTAACTAATACCGGATCTCGTGGCGCACTATTTGATACACCAATCATCAATCAACCACAGGTTGCCATTCTTGGCCTTGGCGCAGTTGTTAAGCGTCCAATAGTTATGAAGGGTGATGATGGCGGGGAAACAATTGCTATTCGATCAATGGTCTACCTAGCACTCTCATACGACCACCGTATTGTTGATGGCGCAGATGCCGCCCGATTCTTGGTAACTTTGAAGGAACGCCTAGAAGAAGGTCGATTCGAATCTGATTTAGGACTCTAATTAATGGCAAGTAAGTTACCTCCGCAACGAGTTGCAGTAACTGGCGCTTCTGGATTAATTGGAACCGCGCTAGTAGGACATCTACGAAGCGAGGGACATACCGTTCAACGTTTTGTTCGCCGCCCGGCTAAATCTGCTGATGAAATCTCTTGGGATCCCATCTCAGGCAAAGTTGATCTAGCCGCACTAGAAGGCGTTGATTCGGTTATTCATTTAGCCGGAGCCGGAGTTGGCGATAAGAGATGGACCAAGAAATATCGCGAAGAAATACTAAATTCCAGACTTTTAGGTACAACTGCTATTGCAACTGCAGTTGCGCAAGTTAAGCCAGCATCATTTATTTCAGCTAGTGCAATAGGTTGGTATGGCGAGACTGGAAACCGGGCGGTTGTTGAAAGCGATCGCGCTGGTGATGATTTTCTTGCCGTTGTATGTCGCGAATGGGAAGCCGCCGCTGATTTAGCCGGGGATGTTCGCACCGTAAAGATTCGCACTGGTCTAGTACTAGATCCTACCGGAGGCGCATTAGGGCGCATGTTGCCACTGTTTCGTCTAGGTCTAGGTGGCAAACTTGGAAACGGCAAGCAATGGTGGTCATGGATCACAATGCATGATCACATTCGCGCCATCTGTCATTTAATGGAATCTAAGATATCGGGCCCGGTAAATCTAACTTCTCCTAATCCAGTAACCAATCAAGAATTTACTGCCGCACTTGCTCGCGCCATGCATCGCCCCGCGCTATTTCCAGCTCCAGCCTTCGCGCTAAAAATTGCACTCGGTGGATTTTCAACTGAAATTCTTGGCTCTAAAAAGGTGCTCCCGGAAGTATTAAGCACTGATGGATTTAACTTTGATTACCCACACGTATCTAAAGCTCTGGAACTCCTAGTTCAATAATTTTTTGGGCCGCTATACGACCAGATCGCATCGCACCATTTTGCGACGGAAGATTGCGATGATCTCCGACGACGAAGATACCTTCGCTGATTTGAACGGGTAAATCAACCGCACCATTCTTATTGCGAAGCGGCAGTGATTGTTTAATTTCGTATTTTGCAACCAGATCCCATCCTTGGGTAGATGATTTCCAGATCCGCGCCAACTCTTTTCTGATTTCACTTTCAGAGATGTGCTCTAACGTTGTCGTAGAAATCAACTTCTTTCCATTTGGCGCATAGGCCTTGGAGACATCTGAAATAACTAGCGAATTAACAATCGCACTCCCCCTGGGAACCGATAAATGATCACCATGCGCAACTTCATCTAACATTGCGTGATACCAAGTAGTTGAACCAAGGACTCGTTCGACATCATGAAGATCTAAGAGTTGGCTGGCAGTAGTTGAATCAGTTGCGATAACTATCTGATCAGCAGCAATCGTTCCGAAATCTCCCGAGACTAATCCGTTCCTAATTTCATGAACCGTTGAATTGAGCGAAATATTTGAAACTTGAGTTGCTATTCGCTCGGCAAATGCTCCGACACCAAACTCTGGGATACCAGGGCGGCCGAGTATGAAGGATCTGATAATTTTCACTGCAATATCGCTTCGAACCTGGCCCGGGTTGGTCAAGAAGACGCCGGTTAAGAATGGGGCCAGAACTTTTTGATAAATTGTTTCAAATGATTGCGCATGATCCCCAAGCGATTTGTCACTTGAACCGCGCCCAGCTAAAAATTTACCGAGAGCCAACTTCTCCGAAATTGAACCAAGGCTTAAAGTCTTTAGAAGATGCGAAGTTCCGTAGAACTCTTCTAATGATCCGTCAACAATACGTAAGTTGGTAAAGATCTCTTTGAATTCCAGGTCCTGCAAAATGTTTAGCCGACGAATCTCTGCGTAATTAGGATTTATGACTTGAAAGCCGCGATCGCAGAGAAAGCCATCTATATCATCAGTGGCAACTCGTCCACCTACTCGATCACTTGCTTCTAGAACTGATACCTCAAATCCGGAACGTTCTAGGTAGAGCGCTGTAGTGAGGCCGGCGAGACCGGCCCCAACAACAACTACCTTCTTCATTTAGTCGATTTACTTATTTTCGTGTTGCAGCTTTGATGGCCACCAGATCTTTGGTCCAAGAACATGTACTAGCGCAGGTACCAAAATCGAGCGAACCACCAAGGTATCTAGAAGCACTCCGAAGCTAACCGCAAAGCCAAGTTCGGCTAGGAATACCAATGGCAAGATTCCAAGAACGGTGAAGGTTGCCGCCAGAACAATTCCGGCTGAGGTAATCACGCCACCGGTAACTGTTACCGCCTTGGTTGTTCCAGCACGTGTACCAATTCGGATTGCCTCTTCGCGTACTCGGGTCATCAAGAAGATGTTGTAGTCAATGCCGAGTGCCACTAGGAAAACGAAGGCGAATAACGGGAAAGAGGAATCTTCGCCGGCGAAGTGGAATAAGTGGTGGAAGACGAGCGAGCAGACACCGAGGGTTGCGGCGAATGAAAGGATCACTGTTGCCAGCAAAACTCCAGCAGCTACAACTGAACGAAGTAGCAGACCAAGAATCAAACCAATTAATAGCAAGATGATTGGAATAATTACTAGCTGATCGCGCTTGGTTGCCTGATGAGTGTCGTAGTAAACAGCGGATGTGCCGCCAACTAATGAAGCGGGATCGACAAAGTGCGCCGCCGTCCTAATAGCTGGAATTGAATTAACTGCTTGTGCTGAATCCGCACTTGAGGTCAGCGTTGCATTTAGTAAGGCATAGCCATTTACCGGGGCGCCAAATACTGCAACATCACTCACTCCCGGAACGGTCTTAAGTTTGGCAATTTGTGCCGATGCAAACTCGACCTTGGTAACGATCTGAGTTGGCTCGCCCTGTCCGCCTGGGAAGTGCTTTAGCAATTCAGTTTGTCCAACCACCGAATCGGCCTTTGCAGTGAATGATTGTGCGGTAGAAATTCCGTTTGCATGAAGCGTTCCAGCAAATGCCGCCATGATTACAAGAGCGAGCGCTGAAGTAATCCAGAATTTACGAGGGCTGCGAGCCGTTGCATTGGCAACCTTTGACCAGATTCCAGAGAGTTTCTCATCTTCTGAATCAAAGGTCGGACGCTTTGGCCAGAAAATCCAGCGACCAAATAGAACCAGCAGCGCTGGAAGTAGTGTCAAGATCGTGAACATCGCACAGACAATTCCGATAGCACCAACTGGTCCAAGGCCCTTGTTATTTGTTAATTGTGAAAGAAGAAGTACTAATAGACCAAGAGTTACGGTGCTACCCGAAGCAACGATCGGCTCTACAACTCCGCGCCAAGCCTTTCGCATTGCAACAAAGCGCGATTCATTTAAATGAAGTTCTTCGCGGTAGCGAGCGATAAGCAATAGCGCATAGTCAGTTGCCGCACCAAGAACTAGCACTGAGAGAATTCCTTGCGATTGCCCATCGAGGGTAATCACATTGTTCTTAGCCAAGTAATAAATCACCGTGCCAGCCAGCGTCAGCGCCATTCCGGCAGAGAAGAGTGGCAAAATCCAAAGAACTGGTGAGCGGTAAACCACAATCAAAATCAGTGCAATAACTAATCCAGTTACAAGTAACAAGCTCGAATCTAATCCACCAAAAGCACCAAAGAGATCGGCGAAGAGTCCGCCAAGACCAGTTGTATGAGTTACTAATTGGTTAGCAGTTGCGAATTGAGTTGAGTAATAACGAATAGTTGAGATAACTGAACCAAGGGCAGGTTGGGCTCCGATGCGATCCAATGAGGTCACTGAGTTCAGTGGAACATTAGCCAAGATCGCTTGGCCATCCTTAGATGGAAAAGCGCCAAATTGGCCATGCTTAGCAAGATATTTTCCAAGCAGAAGGTGAAGAGTCTTGCCCGTCTTATCCTTTACAAGAACACCATTCTTATCAACCAATTCTTTGGTGGCAAGAGTTGCGACAAATGCGTTAGCGCTGGCAATCTTCGCCGGAGTTACAGTTCCAGTGAATAGCACCAAGGTTGGGAATTGATCCTTGGGTCCGGTTGCAAAGGTATTAATGATGGCGGCTGCCTTATTTGATTCAACGCCATCTGGCAAGAACTTTGAGTTATCGTTCTTTTGAACATCAGATAACTTTCCAAACGTCTGTCCGGTAATACCGCTGACCATGAGCCAGGCGAATACAACAAGGATTGCGATAATTAGGGGCTTACGGTGCTTTTGAGTTGTGGACATGCCAAACCTTTCATAACCTCTGCTAGTTAAGTGCGAGTTAAGTTGCCTTACTGGATTAGATGGCTGACTTTACCTTTCAACAGCCATTTACTCCCGCCTTGAGGGCTAATCGCCACCTTATTTAGCGAAAATTCACCTCTGCAATTAGGCTCAGAACATGAATCTGGCCACCAAGACGCAACTAGATGTGCGCCACCTTGGTCTAATCGATTATCAAAGCGCTTGGGAATTGCAACGCAAAATACAAGCTGAAGTTATCGCAGAGCAATTTCCAAACACCCTCCTACTTTTGGAGCACCCTTCTGTCTACACCGCAGGGCGCCGCACTGAAATCCATGAACGCCCACTTGATGGCACGCCCGTGATCGATGTTGACCGCGGTGGGAAAATTACCTGGCACGGTGAAGGCCAATTAGTTGGTTATCCAATAATTAAGTTACGAAACCGAAATGATGTTGTTGGCTTTGTTCGCGAAGTTGAAACTGGACTGATCGCAGCACTTTCAGAAATCGGTTTAGCCGCCGAGAGATATTGTGAGCGAAGCGGTGTCTGGCTTCGCGATGTAAAGGGCGATCGCAAGATTGCCGCGATTGGAATTCGCGTCGCTAAGGGCGTGACCATGCATGGTTTTGCACTAAATGTAAATCCAGATATGACAGCCTTCGATCGCATCCTGCCTTGTGGTTTTTCTGATACTGGAGTTACTTCAATCGCAAAAGAATTGGGACGAGATATATCTCTGCGTGAAGTCGAACCAATCGTTTTAAAACATATGAAGAAGGCACTGGAGGCTATAAGCGCATGACCATCGCACCTGAAGGCCGCCCACTTCTTCGAATCGAAGCTAGAAATGCTGAAGTCCCGATCGAGCGCAAACCAGAGTGGATCAAGACTCGCGCCAATATGGGTCCGGAATACACCGCGCTTCGATCATTAGTTAAGAGCGAAGGACTTCACACCGTCTGCCAAGAAGCAGCCTGCCCAAACATCTTTGAATGCTGGGAAGATCGAGAGGCTACATTTTTAATCGGTGGTGACCGTTGTACCCGGCGCTGCGATTTCTGCAATATTGATACTGGAAAGCCACTAGCGATTGATCGTGATGAACCCCGTCGCGTTGGCGAATCTGTAAAGGCGATGCAGCTTAAGTACGCAACTATCACAGGCGTAACTCGCGATGACCTTGAGGATGAAGGAGCCTGGTTATATGCCGAAACTATTCGCCAAGTTCATAAACTAAATCCTGGAACTGGCGTTGAAATGCTTGCCCCAGATTTCAGTGGCAATTCTGAGCTGTTGAACCAGGTTTTTGAATCTAGGCCAGAAGTCTTTGCCCACAACTTGGAGACAGTCCCACGTATCTTTAAACGAATCCGGCCGGCATTTAGATACGAGCGATCGCTCGATGTTATTTCACAGGCTCGTGCATATGGCCTAATCACCAAATCAAATTTGATTCTAGGTATGGGTGAAACTCGCGAAGAAATCTCACAAGCTTTGCAGGATCTTCACGATGCAGGTTGCGATCTAATTACTATCACCCAATATTTACGCCCTACTGCTAAACACCACCCGGTTGAACGCTGGGTAAAACCAAATGAATTTGTCGAACTTTCAGCAGAAGCAGAAGCGATTGGCTTCGCCGGAGTTATGTCTGGGCCACTTGTTCGTTCCAGCTACCGAGCTGGTCGCCTCTACAAGCAAGCACAAGAGAAGCGAGCAAAGATCTAATGGCTGATCTGGTCTATCCACCAGTAGTTCTTGCAATAAAGACCCTTTGGAAATACCTAGGACTCAAGTTTGATTTTCAAGGAGAAGAGAATCTGCCCCGCAAAGGCGGCGCCATCTTGGCCATGAATCACATTGGCTATCTAGATTTTGCGCTGATCGGGACTGCGGCCTTACCCATGAAACGCTATGTGCGCTTTATGGCGAAGAAAGAGATCTTCGATCATAAAATTTCCGGACCCTTAATGCGCGGCATGCACCATATCTGCGTTGACCGAGCAAATGGATCAACTTCATTTGTTGCAGCGCTGCGCTTGCTTCGAGCAGGTGAAATTGTCGGAATTTTTCCCGAAGCGACCATTAGTCGTAGCTTTGAAATTAAAGAACTGAAAACCGGTGCGGTTCGTTTGGCCATGGGTTCAGACGCACCAGTCATTCCTACAGTTGTTTGGGGATCGCAACGTATCTACACCAAGAAGGTAGCACCGAATTTCAAGCGAAATAAATTTCCAATAACCGTAGCCTTTGGGCAGCCGCTCTACTTCAAGAAGGGTGAGGATGTAGATGCATCCGAGGCGATACTTCGCGCAGAACTAATTAAATTACTTCATCAGGTTCAGGAAAAGTATCCAGAATCCCATGTTGGTCAGCGCTGGGCCCCAGCCAGACTCGGCGGAACTGCACCTACCCCGGAAGAAGTTGAAATAGAATGGGCGCAGCATTTGGCTCGCAAGGCAGAGTTAGAACGTAAGTTGAATGAAGAAAATAATGAGGAGAAATGACTAATGGCACTTTTTAGCCGCAAGAAGAACACAGCACCAGTTGACCCCAAGATCGAAAAAGAGCCAGGTCAACTTGCCGTACTAAAAGATGCCTTTCGTATTACTCGCGAAAACAAGCCGCTTGCAATCTTCTGGATGGCAGTCATCTTTCTTGTTGTACTGATCGGCGGAATTCTTCTCGGAAATAATCTGGGCCACCCGGTTTACTTCGCAATCCTCGCCACCCCAGTCGCGCTGATCGCGGCATTCTTCTTCTTCACTCGCCAAGCAAACTCTGCAGCCTTTGCTTCAATTCAGGGTCAGATTGGCGCCGGCGCTTCAGTAATGATGTCGATTCGTAAAGGATTCACAACTACACCTGCAGTAAATGTCTCTCGCAATCAAGATATGGTCCACCGCTCGGTAAGCCGCGCTGGAATTATTCTTATTGGCGAAGGTAGCAACGCGGTTCGTTCAATGTTGCAAGATGAGCACCGCAAGATGGAACGTTTTGTCCCGGGAGTTCATGTCACCGAAGTTATTGTTGGTGATGGCCAGGGCCAAGTTTCGCTTCGTAAACTTCAAAAGCACGTTAAGAAGCTTCCAAAGAAGTTGAGCAAGCAACAACTTCGTGAAGTCCGCGCCCGCGTTAAGGCTATTGGTGGACTGCAGATGCCGATTCCTAAGGGACCAGTCCCAATGAATCGCAATGCAAAGATGCCTAAGCGCTAACCCCAAGCAAAATTAATTAGCTTTTATTACAACAGAATTCGCAAAGTGGTCGTGAAAGCCGCGACCATCCTTTGTGAATATTGCTGGCAGAACGAGACAAATAAGTAGCGTTCTTATTCCGATCCGAAGTGGGCTCACTAATCCCCCGGTCGTAAAATCAACAACCTTTAAATTTAAAACCTTCTGACCGGCCGAAGCTTGCTGTAAGGCAGTAAGGATCGAAACCTCTGCAAAGAAAAATAACAATGGGATGAAATTTTGCGCACCTCTGGAGTGAAGCGGGATAAAGCTCATGACCAAGAGGCACATCAGCCAATCCAGGGCCACCGCGGCAAATCGACGCCCTAGGCCTGCCGGTTCTCCCTGATTTTCCATGGTCCTAGGCTAGTCCCACGCCTGCCTCGACCTCTCCTTCAGATATTGAAACATGGCTGTAACACAAGAGTTAGGCCCCGTTAACGGATTCGACCTAGTATTTCGCCATAACCAAACCAGCTCGACCCAACACGGCCGGCCCATCGATGCGCCCCAGCAAATGTTGGTTCTTCAACGCATTTGAATCAGGAGCAAAATGTTTAAGAATTCATCTGAGATCTTCTCCTTCATTAAGAAGGAAGATGTAAAGCTAATCGATGTTCGTTTCATCGATCTGCCAGGCATCCAACATCACTTCAACGTTCCAGTTGAATCATTCGATGAGGCAGTCTTCACCGATGGCTTGATGTTCGATGGTTCATCAATCCGTGGCTTCCAGGCAATCCATGAATCAGATATGAAGTTGCTTCCTATTCCAGGTTCAGCATTCATCGATCCATTCCGCAAGGAAAAGACCTTGGTAATTCTCTTCTCGGTTCACAACCCAATCGACAACACTCCATACTCTCGCGATCCACGTGGCGTAGTTGCTAAGGCTGTCGATTATCTAAAGTCAACTGGAATTGCTGACACCGCATTCTTCGCTCCAGAAGCTGAGTTCTATGTCTTTGATGAAGTTAACTTCTCAACTTCACAAAATGCTTCACATCACTTCATCGATTCAATCGAAGGAGCCTGGAACACTGGCGCTTCACTAGAAGCAGATGGATCAGCAAACCGTGGTTACAAGACACGTTACAAGGGCGGCTATTTCCCAGTATCACCAACCGATCAACTAGCTGATCTTCGCGATCAAATGGTTATGGCACTTGGCAAGGTTGGACTACTTGTTGAGCGCTCACACCATGAAGTTGGTACTGCTGGTCAAATGGAAATCAACTATCGCTTCTCAGATATTCTTTCAGCGGGCGATGATGTTATGAAGTTCAAGTACATCATCAAGAACGTAGCTTGGGAAGGTGGCAAGACTGCAACCTTCATGCCAAAGCCACTCTTTGGAGATAACGGTTCAGGTATGCACGTTCACCAATCACTTTGGAAAGATGGCAAGCCATTGTTCTTCGGTGATGGATATGGCGATCTTTCAGATATGGCCCGTTGGTATATCGGCGGACTTCTAAAGCACGCACCTTCACTACTTGCATTTACTAACCCAACTGTGAACTCATATCACCGTTTGGTTCCAGGTTATGAAGCGCCAGTAAACCTTGTTTACTCAGCTCGAAACCGCTCTGCTTGTATCCGGATCCCAATCACCGGATCAAATCCAAAGGCAAAGCGCATTGAATTCCGTTGCCCAGATCCATCATCAAACCCATACCTAGCATTCGCCGCGATGCTTATGGCTGGACTAGATGGAATCCAAAATAAGATCGAACCACCAAAGCCAGTTGATAAGGATCTATATGAGTTGGAAGGCGCGGAAGCTGCTGCCATCCCACAAGTTCCAGGTTCACTTGGTGAAGTTCTAGATAACCTTGAGAAGGATCATGACTACCTAACAAAGGGTGGCGTATTCACCAAGGATCTAATCGAAACTTGGATCGATTACAAGCGTAAGAATGAAGTGGATTACGTACGTCTACGTCCGCATCCAGCTGAGTTCGAGCTTTACTACGACATCTAAAAATCCCTGTCACCGGATTAAGAAGGCCCTCGAGCAATCGGGGGCCTTTTAAATTAGTACTTTAAGTACTCGACCACAGCTACTGCATATTCTTTTGTAATCTTTTTAAGCGACGATTTAGTATTCCCGGAAAATCCATTTTCATATAGAACTACTTCCAAGAAAAGCCCATAATAAATCTGCAACACAACCTCGATTGATGCCTTCAAATTCTTCTTAGTTAGTTCATTCTTATGGCTTCGAATCAACTTGCTCAATCGGTCATGCATTACGGTTTTGACAATTTGAGCTTCTTTGCGCATCTTTGAGTTAAAGGAGTTATCTATTACAAAAAATAAAAAAGAGCGCCTATTTACACTTACGACTCTGAAGAATTCATAACTAAAGTCGGCTAGATCCTCAAGTAATGTTTCTTTTGGTACGTGGGATTCAAAGGCTGCTAGAACCTCGTTTTGAACTGTCTCTAGAAAGCGATGGTGCAGCGCAGAGATTAAACCCTCTCGATTTTTAAACCGGGCGTAAAAAGATCCCATAGAGGTCTTTGCCTCCGCTATAACATTCTCAACCGTTACTGAATCTGGGCCCTTATTGGCCAATAACGCTTCGGCGGCGTCAAGCATTCGTTTTGTCGAGGCTGAGCTTCGCGCCTGCTTCGGTGAATTCACTGGCATAGGGCGATTATGCCATTCCTCATGTGCTTGATTTATTAGAGAAAAATCTCTAATATTTTAGCCCTAATCACACCCAGTTTTGGATACCTCTTTCCAATCTGAGGCTAGGAGCTTGGTCGAAGGGTCATGAATTAAGAAATGTCGATCCTTAATTTCGCGCCAGAACATGAAGATAAAAAGGCCCGATCCTGGGTACTTGTCTTTGTGCTTCTTGCGGTTGGGATTGGCGCTTTCTATCTAAAGACAACCCTTGCGGCGAATGTCTCAATCAATAATGGCCTTTCAGTTGAATTTGGCCAAGGGGTTTCTGCAACTGCATCCTGTTCTGGCTCCTCGATTTTGACATTGACCCCAAACTCGACATTTACAAACACTGGCGGCTCAACCGGCTCTTTCTACTTCAAATCGCTAACCGTCTCTGGAATTCCAAGTTCATGTAATGGTCAGGATTTCAATATAAGTGCCTACGATTCAAATACTGGCTCAGCGCCCCTAGCTCTCTTTAATGGATCGAGCACCATTGCAGCAGTTTGGGATAACGGTGGATCGTTTCAAGGTGGCCATGGATTCATTGGCTCGACTGTTTCGACTTCTAATGGAACATTTACCGTAACCTTCAATACGCCAGTTGCTTTAGCGTCAACAGTTTCTAAACTCACTTTGCAAAGTTTGAACCATGCGGCTGGCGACTGTTTGACTGAAAATATTTGCGCAATTGGTGATACTGGCCCGGGTGGCGGGGTTGTTTTCTATTCCGGTGCCGCATTTTCTGAGACCGGCGCGACATGCGGGGCAAATTGCCATTATCTAGAAATGGCACCTACTGGTTGGGGCAACAATAAACCAAGCTCTCTCAACGGTTCCTGTGGCGGATCTTCTGGTACCGCGACTGCCGATCCTTACATCTGTCCTCTTTCTGGAACACTCATTAATACTTCAACCTCATTTGGATCGGGATTTGCAAATACTCAAACACTTTCCGCTTCTGCTGACAGTACATCAGGAATTTACCTTTGCACCCACTATGCCGGAACAGATAGCAGCGCCGGCCAATGGTTCCTTCCATCCGGAGATGAACTAGCGGCACTATGGAATTCATCTTTAAATACAAAGCTCGGCAATTTTTTCTATTGGAGCTCATCAGTATCCAGTACTTCTGGAATCGAGTACGGGTTCCCAAACTCAGGATCAACATTCCAAGGTTATTCAAACCCATATAGCGGCGGTTATGCGAACAATCCGCACGCCATTCGCGCGATCAGAGCGTTCTAAAAGCTTCTAAAAGCTTCTAAAAGCTTCTAAAAGCTTTCTCTTTTCGTTTTAGATCGCAGACCAGCCGTCATCAACGGGGAGGATTGCACCGTTGATATCAGAAGCTAGGTCAGAGGCAAGGAAGACAATTACGTCGACAACTTCCTGCGCTTCGGCAAATTTTCCTAAATTACCCATGTAGGCGCCAACTGTTGCCGGACCCTGCCACTCTGCTACCTGGTTTACTTGAATATTAGTTTTAGTCCCGCCAGTAACAATTACGCTCTTGCCTGCTAACCCTGTTTCCATACTGCTGATTTTAACGCTTTAGTGAGATATGTAGCAGATCCAAAAACTTCTTAAATAGCGGCGGGATTATGGCGCCGATCAAGATTCCCACAAAGATATCGGTTGGGTAATGAATGCCAGCAACGACTCTGAAAATTCCAGAGAGGACGGTCATGATCACAAGAATGGTTCCGATATTGCGATGGAATGAGAGCACACAAACCGCAAGTGCCATCGTGAAGACCATATGGTGGGATGGGAAACCGCCATCTGCGCCGTGCGGAAAGAGAGGTTTGATATCTGGATGCGCCGCAAATGGCCGGGCGCGATCAAAGAGCTTTGAAAGGATTTCTGAAAGTACTGTCGCGACTATGACCGGAAAGGCAACCCCAAGTAAACCTTCGGCGATGGTGATTCGGATGTTTAGCGCGCTTAAAAAGGGCTTGGTGGAGTGCTTGATCTGGGAGTAGAGGAAGGTCGCTAGGCCAAGGGCGATCGCCAGATATACAAAGTCGTTGGCGATGAACTTTACGAGCGATAGGTGGCTGGCGCCCCAGGTGTTCCAGGATTTAACGATCGATGTTTCCCAATTCATTGGCTAATCCTCTCAGGCGCAGCAGTGGATTCGCGCCTTATCAGGGGCTATCTGCGGGCTATTTTCAACTTGAATAATTACCCAATATAGGTGGGATTTACTTCTTGCAAATAGTTCGCATCTAGAGAAAGGTCCCCATGAACGAGGTAATTCGTCAGGTCTCCCGCATTCCTTTGAAGGATCGGCTCTCTCGCGATGAATGGCGCCGAATGTTTCTCATGTTCGGATTCATCCTCACTCTTCATATTGCAGGTGCGGTACTTATGTATCTTGCAACAACTGGTCACTACAAATTAGCCGACGGTTGATTTTTTGGTCTTGGTTTTGATACTGCTACTGAAGTAGGACTACTCGTTTTAACCGGGTCTTCAGTGATCGCTGGACTTCCTTGGAGTATTGCAATTCTGATCTGGCGTTACGGTCGAATTGAAGAACGTTGGCACGATAAGGCCCACGCCGCGCAATTAGCGCGAGGTGAGAACACCGATCACGTTGCTGCTGGTATTGAATTAGGTGAGATTAAGCCCGGATTCATTATCGATTAGCTCGATTAGTTCGATTAACAGGGATTCCCTCATGCGTGAGAGAATCAGCCAGTGATTGCCACTCAAAGCGTTGAACTCCGAGCTGGCGCAAGACTCTTAGTTAAAGATGTCACCGTACGCATCAACCATGGTGATCGAATTGGATTCGTTGGGCGAAATGGTGCTGGAAAATCAACGTTAGCCAAATGCTTGGCTGGTGAGAATCTGCCGGCTGGTGGCCAAATCACAAGAACCGGAACCATTGGTTATCTCCCCCAGGATCCGCGAACTGGCGATCAAGAAGAGACAGTAATCAATCGAATCCTCTCAGCACGCGGCCTAGATCAGATCGTTGCCAGAATGCGCAAAGCCGAAGATGCAATGGCGAGAGCCACTCCTGAAGAGTTAGAAAACGCGATGGAGCGCTACTCCAGAGTTGATAGTGAATTTAGCGCTGCTGGTGGTTACGGAGCGCAATCTGAGGCCGAGTCGATTGCAACAAATTTGGGATTACCAGAACGTCTATTTGATGAGCCAATCCAAGTTCTATCAGGTGGTCAACGCCGCCGTGTTGAATTGGCCAGGTTGCTCTTTAGTGGTTCAGAAACACTTTTGCTCGACGAACCCACAAACCACTTGGATGCTGAATCCATTAACTGGCTTCGTGAATATCTAGCTAAGTACTCCGGCGGACTTGTAATAATCTCTCACGATGTTAATCTAATTGAGACCGTGGTTAATAAAGTTTTCTATATCGATGCCAACCGAAATGTCATCGATGTCTACAACATGGGCTGGAAGAAATACTTACAACAGCGCGAAGTAGACGAGCATCGCCGAAAGAAAGAACGTGCCATTGCCGAGAAGAAGGCCGAGATCTTGCAGAAGCAGGGCGAGAAGATGCGCGCCAAAGCTTCAAAGGCGACTGCGGCCCAAGGCATGCTTCGTCGAGCGCAGGCACTCGTTGCAAACCTTGAAGATGTGCGAAAGAGTGACAAGGTTGCAAAGCTTCGCTTCCCTACCCCAGCTCCTTGTGGTAAGACGCCTCTAATGGCAGAGGGTTTAAGTAAATCTTATGGATCTTTGGAAGTATTTACCGATGTTGATTTAGCCATCGATCGCTCTTCTCGTGTTGTCATCCTTGGGTTAAACGGAGCGGGTAAGACAACGCTTCTAAGTATTTTAGGTGGCACAAATACCTCAGATACCGGTGAGATCCTGCCCGGTCATGGTTTGAAAATTGGTTATTACACCCAGGAACATGAATCCCTAGATTTTGAAAGAACTATTTTAGAGAACATGCTCTCGGCTGGGGAAAATATTGGTGAACAACAAGCTCGCCAAGTCCTTGGATCATTCTTGTTTTCCGGCGATGATGTAAATAAATTTGTAAAAGTTTTGAGCGGTGGCGAGCGAACCCGTCTTGCCTTGGCCACCTTGGTTGTGGGATCTGCAAATCTTTTATTACTCGATGAACCTACAAATAACTTGGACCCAGCATCGCGCGAGGAAATCTTAGCCGCCCTGGGTGAATATCAAGGCGCCGTAGTACTTGTAAGCCACGATGAGGGCGCAGTGCGCGCGTTAAAGCCTGATCGGGTTCTTCTATTGCCAGATGGCGATGAAGATTTGTGGGGCGAGCAGTATTCGGAGCTTATTGCGCTTGAATAAATATTGCGCTTGAATAATTAAGCGCGCAAAGCAACTGCAAGTTGGCGGAAATCCTCCACCAAAATATCAATCTCTTTTTGGGTATGCGCCAAAGAGATCAGCCATTGTTCATCAAGTCCCGGAGGCGTCACGATTCCGCGATTTAGCGACCATAGCCAAGAAAGTTCGGCGATCGCAAAGTCTGTTGCCTTGTAATCACGGTAATTTCTAACTGGTTCTGGTGACCAAGTTATGCAACCTTTAACGCCAAACCCGACGGTGTGGGCTGGAAGTTCAAATTCATTGATGATTTCAGTGATGCGATCTAGGGCTTGATTATTTAGCGCCTCGGCTTTAGCAAGGGCTTCATCTGTACAGATGCGATCCATAGCGCGAACACCGGCCATCGCAAGAGGATTGCCGTTGAAGGTTCCAAAGTGTGGCATCTTGTTATCGGCAATTGCATCCATAACCTTCTTCTTACCGCCAAATGCAGCAAGTGGAAGTCCCCCGCCAATTGATTTAGCAAGTGTTATCAGATCAGGTTGCACACCAATTCGCGCAGCTGCGCCTTTAGGTCCGGCGGTGAGTCCAGTCTTTACCTCATCGAAAATTAAGACAATGTTGTACTTGTCGCAAAGTTCGCGTACACCCTGCAAATATCCCGCATCCGGTAGAACGATTCCAAGATTTTCCAGTACCGGTTCAAGAATAAAGCAGGCAATCGATTCATGATCGCGGGCAAATACTTTTTCCAACGCAGGTAAATTGTTAAATGGAACTACAAATACAACGCCAGGTGTTGTTCCTGGTTGTACAACTGAATTTGGTTCTTCGGCCGATCCAGCAAGTGCTAGATCTGGTTTAGCTGAAACAGTCATGGCATCACTTGAACCGTGATAGCCGCCTTCCAATTTTACAATCGCATTCTTTCCGGTGTAGGCCTTGGCAGTTCGAACTGCATACATAGTTGCTTCAGTACCGGAGTTGGCAAAGCGAACTTGATCGATACCAAAACGCTTACAAAGTCTTTCCGCAGCATCTCGCGAAATCGGTGATGGGGTAACGAATAACATTCCCTCGCCAAGTGCGTGTTCGATTTCTTTCACAACTTCTGGATTCAAGTGTCCGGCAAGCATTGCGCCAAAGCCCATTGAAAGATCTAATAATTGACGGCCATCAACATCGGTCATCCAGGCACCTTTTGCCGAGACGATGCTAATTGGATGTGGATCCCAATATTGGAAGCTGGAGGTAACGCCTAACGGTGAGCTCTGCTTTGCAATCTCACTTTCAACTCCAGAGTTAAATGTTGAGGCTGAGAAGCGCTCCCATTCAGAGGCCATTAATTCGGCGACTCTTTTTGGATCTACTGGGCGGTGAGAGTTTGGGGTCTTACGGTAGGTCTGAGGATCTAAAGTCCAGGTCATTTTGGAAAAGTACCTTTTGTTGGATTGCGATGTAACCAATCCCTTTTGGGGTACGGGCTCCTTTGTTTGGTAATTACGTTTGGCGAGATTACTTTAAATCTCGTTTGCTTAAGACGAAGGTAGCAGAAGGCCATTTTTTTTGCACTTTTAGCGAAAAAGGTGCGTGTTTAAGTTGGACTTTTTTTGAAAAAAGTTCAAAACAGTGCAGACTTCTCGCATGTCGCAAAATAAAAAAAGAGTAATCCTTGCAATTCAAAATGATAAGAACGATCCGCCACATTTAGCCGGTCGTTGGTTAATGGAACTTGGTTTTGAAATAAAAATTTTGCGTGCATATGAAGGCGAGGAAGTTCCCACAACTGTCCCGGAAGATATCTGCGCATTGATGCCAATGGGCGGACATATGAATGCCTTGGCAGATGACTATGCACCTTGGTTACCAAATGAACGTGCGCTTCTTGCTGATGCTGTTGCAAGAGATATTCCAGTATTCGCCATCTGTCTTGGTACTCAATTATTGGCCGCAGCAACTGGGGGCGTTGTTTCGCGCGCACCTGCACCAGAAATCGGAATTTATGAGATTAAGAGCAATGGAATTTCGGATGAAGTTTTTGATTTTAAAAATCCAGTCGTCGCCGCGCAATGGCATGAAGATCAAGTCTCGCAATTGCCAAATGGTGCGACTTGCCTGGCTTCAAGTGAACTTTGCGCAAATCAAATTTATAAAATGGGTACAAACACATACGGCGTCCAATTCCACCCAGAAGTTGATGCAGCAATGGTCCAACTTTGGGAGGATCACGCAGATAACGCATTCCAAAGTTCTGGTAAATCAGGAATTAGGGCTGAAGTAGAAGAGGTTGAGGCCAAACTCGTTGAAATATGGAAGCCAATTATTCAAAACTGGGGTCGTCAAATCGCCTAGTTTACTTGGTTCGACTAAACTACCCGGAGTCAATTAACTAAACGTTAAAAATTAAGGGGATTTTTCTTGTCTAAAAATCATGTCGAAGATGGCTTAGATCCAAATCGTTGGCGCGCACTTATGGTGATCGCAATCGCCTCACTAATGGTTGTGCTTGATGCCTCCATTGTTAACATCGCACTTCCAAGTGCACAAAAGTCACTCCATATTTCTAATGAAAATCGCCAATGGGTCGTAACTGCCTACTCACTCGCCTTTGGTAGCTTGCTACTTCTTGGCGGAAGAATCGCGGATTATGTTGGTCGCAAGAAGATCTTCATTGTCGGATTGCTAGGTTTCGCCGGCGCCTCCGCCCTCGGTGGAATCGCATCAACTCAAGGTCTGCTCTTTGCAGCTCGCGCACTTCAAGGCGCGTTTGGTGCATTACTTGCTCCGGCAGCACTTGCTCTCATCAATGTAACTTTCACTGTTCCAAAAGAGCGCGCTCGTGCCTTTGGTGTTTACGGCGCGATCTCTGGTGGCGGCGCAGCTATTGGCCTGATTGTTGGTGGTGTACTTACTGAATACGCTAACTGGCGATGGTGCTTGGGCGTAAATGTTCCAATCGCACTGATCGCAGTTCTCCTTGCCATTCCAAATATTCATGAATCAAAGGCAAAGGGCGATAACAAGTACGACATCCCTGGCGCAACTACTGTAACTCTTGGTCTGGTCTCACTCGTTTATGGCCTTAGCCAAGCAGCGAGCAAGGGTTGGGGAAATTTTGCCACCTACAAGTTCTTTATTGTTGCCGCAATTCTTTTAGCTGCCTTCTTTGTGATCGAAGCTAAAGTTCCAAACCCACTTCTACCACTTCGCGTATTGACCGAACGAAATCGTGCCGGTTCATATATCGGTGGCTTGTTAGTCGGAACCGGATTATTTGCAATGTTCCTATTCTTGAGTATCTACCTACAAGGTGTATTGCATTACTCATCACTTAAATCTGGCTTTGCATTCTTGCCGTTCTCGGCCGGAATCATCGTCTTTGCTGGCGTAGCATCACAGTTACTCCCAAAGATTGGTCCGCGACCACTTATGGTTACGGGACTAACGGCTGGTGCTATTGGACTCCTTCTTCTTTCAAGAATTACTCCAACCTCAAGTTATGCAACCCACGTACTGCCAGCAATCATTGTTATGAGTACTGGTTTGGCGCTTTTCTTTATCCCAAGTGCGAGCACCGGACTTCATAATTCGGGCGGGCACGACGCTGGAGTTGCAGGAGCGGTTCTTAATACCTCACAACAAATTGGTGGTTCTTTAGGAGCAGCGCTTCTAAATACTGTTGCCATCTCATCAGCATCTTCGTATGCAGCTGGCCACACCTCACTCGGAGCAAAACTCCAAGTAACTGCACAGGTCCATGGCTTTAGCACTACCTTTATTTACGGCGCTGGATTCTTATTGATTGCAGCAGTCGTATCTTTCTTTACGATCAACGTTGGCAAGGATTCCCTTGTTGAATCTGAAACAGGTGTTGCGCTCTAAAGCTTATCTTTTAGGTAGATCCAAATACCAAAGAGGATAGTTAAGACTATTAATATCGTTGAAGTGGCGTAGATGGCATTCGTGCTCATTTGCGCCACTTTTTCATTTCCATCTAGATTTTCTATACTCTCTTGAATTCGATTTAGTCGAGAAAGAAATCGAGTAAGAAATCTTTAGTGCCGGGAACTACCGCATATTTATCAAAATCGGTAACCCCCACCGAAGCCAAGACTTCATCATCGATATAGAAATTACCAGTGGCTTGCGCACTTGGGCGATTTAATATTTCGTAGGCGGCGTCGGCCAAAATCTCAGGTTTGCGACAAAAATCGATATCAATTCCCGGGATCATCTGCAGGGCTGCGGTATCTATTGCAGTTCGCGGCCACAAGGCATTTACTGCAACGCCATCTCGCTTAAATTCCTCAGACATTCCTAGGACACACATGCTCATTCCATATTTCGACATGGTGTAAGCAACATGATTCTTAAACCACTTTGCCTTCATAGAGAGAGGTGGCGAGAGCGTCAAGATATGTGGGTTGCGACCCTCTTCTGCGCTCTTCTTTAGATATGGAATTGCTGCCTGCGAAGTTAGGAAGGTGCCACGTACATTTACATCGAACATAAGATCAAAGCGTTTGGCAGGTGTCTTCTCAGTTGGAGTTAAATTGATAGCACTTGCATTATTTATCAGAATATCTATGCCACCAAATTTAGCTACCGCTTTTGCGATTGCTGCTTCGATCTGAATTTCATCGCGAATGTCGGCCTGAATAGCGAGAGCTACTCCCCCAGCCTGCTCAATCTCTTTTGCTGCGGTAAAAATAGTTCCGGGAAGCTTTGGATTTTCTTCAGCGGTCTTAGCGGCAATGACAATATTTGCACCATCACGAGCCGCTCTAAGCGCTATTGCTAGACCAATTCCTCTTGAACCACCAGTTATGAATATCGTTTTCCCAGCTAGTGACATCGTCAGCCCTTCTTCTCGCTCTTGCTCGCTAAGAATTTCATGAAGGCATCCTTGGCCTCGTCCGACTCTAGAGCCATCTGGAACAACTCACCTTCGACTTGCATCACAACTTCTAGCGCATCATGAGACCCGCTCTTGAGTAAGGCCTTGGTATTCATAACCGAGGTTGGGGGTTGTTGATTAATAAGTTCGGCCATTTCCTTGGCCTTTACTAATGGCTGCGGGGTGACTTCGTTGATAATTTTAAATTCCTTGGCTTCACTTGCATCAAAACTTCTACCGGTTAGAAAAATTTCTGAAGCTTTCACATGCCCCGCAAGTCGCGGGAAGAGCAAGCTTGAACCGGCCTCTGGTACCAGTCCTAACGAGACAAATGGCATCGAGAACTTTGAATCATCGGCGGCATAGACCAAATCGCAATGCAATAGCATCGTGGTGCCGATACCTACAGCATTGCCATGCACTGCAGCAATAAGTGGCTTTGGGAAGTTATGTAGCGTTGCTAAAAATTTCATAACCGGACTATCGGGACCAGTGGGTGGTGTATTTAGAAAATCAAAGATGTCATTTCCCGCCGTGAAAGCGGAGCCAGCGCCGGTTATTACTACCGTGCGGATACTGAAATCCCCCGCGGCTTTGCTGAACAATCTATTTAACTCCGAATACATATCGGGAGTGAGTGCATTCTTCTTCTCGGGGCGATTTAAGGTAATTACCATCGTGGCGCCAAGGCTTTCATTTAAAACTTCGCTCATTCGCTCAGTTTATGCCGATCCATTGCAAGCACAAGTACCAATTTTCGGGCAGAATACGAATGTTGGTTGGATTCCTAGAATTTGGAGAGCTTCTTGGATATCAGAATTTTGAGTCGTGAGTTGACGCCCTTTGAGCATTTAGTCGCCGAAAATCTTTGTGATGGGCTCTCCAATTCAGCCATCGCTAAGTCAACCGCGCATACTGAAAAAGTTATTGAGAATACTGTTTCTAGAATGGCCCGAGCTTTTGGAATTAAATCTGATAGCGATACAAATATCCGAGTTCTCTTGGCGCTTGCTTACCGCTCGCAATTTGGTGATGGCGCTTTCGATAAGTTAGGCATGCCTTGCCAACATTTTGAAGTTGGTCCTGATGGAAAAAGTTACTGCAACCGCCATATTGAATAAGTGATCTGGCCCATGGGGCTACCACTCAGAACTTTCCGCTTTCTCCTTACTAAGTGCTAGCACTTGTCTTTTGCGCGTCTATAGCAATTCCTTGGTGCCAAACTTCACTTGAAACGAAATCTCTCCAAATTTCGCTTCTAAATATATCGGAGAGCAGTAGTGAAGAGAAAAGGAAATAGAAATGAACAGAAAGAGTTTCGACAAGATTGCGAGTTCAATCGGCTTAATTTTGGCAGTAGTTTTAATTGGTGCGGGAGTCCTACTTCAATGGGGTGGCAACTTTGCTCACACCCAGGTTAAGGAACAAATTGGCCAACAGAAAGTCTTCTTCCCTAAGACGACTGATGGTGGATTTATGGCCCTTCCTTCTGCAGATCAAAAGGAGATGGCAAAGTATGCCGGACAACAAATGCTTACCGGCGCCCAAGCAAATACTTTCTCTAATCACTACATTGCAGTTCATCTAAATGGCGTGGCTGGCGGAAAAGTTTATGAGGAAGTTTCAGGCGAATTCATAGCCGCAAATGCTGCGTTGAAGGCGACACCAAATGATGCCGCACTTCAAGCAAAAGCTGCGCAACTTGGTGGCCAACGCACAACGCTGTTCATGGGCTCAACACTTCGTGGACTTCTAGGTTTCTCTTATGCCTTTAGCGTCCTTGGCAATATTGCAATGATCGCAAGCTATGGCGCCTTCGCAGGTGGAGCATTGTTCTTTATTTTGGCAATGCTTGGCTTTGCTCACTTACGTAGAGCCGAAACTGACTCCGTAATCTAATCCTCATCTCTCCGTGGGGAAAAGCCCTCGAACTCCAAGTGAGTTCGGGGGCTTTTAGATTATGATCGGTAAATGCCAATCGTAATTCCAACTCGAATCTGGGAATACGTTGTTGCCGCAGTCGTGATTATTTTGGCTCCGGGCCCCTCGGTCCTTTTTGTAATAGCAAGAGCAATCGCTTGGGGCCGCGCAACCGCTGTTGCAACAGTTGCCGGAAATGTCTTGGGCGCTTTCTCCTTATCGGTCGTGGTCGCCATCGGACTAGGTCCAATTCTGCAACGCTCACACATTGCCTTTACTTCAGTGCAATTTCTCGGCGGTTCATATTTAATCTATCTAGGCATCGATGCCATAAGACATAGTCAGATTCATGCAAGTGATATGACCTCGCAGGGTGAGATTCGGCCAAGCAAACTTAAATCAGCACGCGATGGCTTCTGGGTCGGCGCTCTAAATCCAAAGGGTATGGTCTTCTTTGCGGCGATCCTTCCGCAATTTATTGATCGATCTCGCGGTCACGTGACTTCACAATTAATTTTGATGGGCGCCATCTTCGCAGTAATTGCCTTCTTCTCAGATGGCGGCTGGGGGGTCTTAGCCGGAACTATCCGCAACTGGCTAGCCACTGAAATCAAACGGCTAGTGCGAATGCGCGTTACTGGCGGCACCGTAATGATTCTGCTTGGACTTTTCACACTTATATCGGCGGTTCGTCAGGCTTGATGTCGGTGCTCCATAGGAGAGTATGACCATGGAACTTTCACCGACCGCACGTGCATTCATCAGCCCAAGCGATCTAACTTATGGCTGGGACAATTGCCATCGCTGCTTATGGCTCTATTACAACCATCAAGTAAAGGCGCCTTTAACAATGCCATTGGTTGGTGACCTCGCTGAAATGCAAGAGATCTCCTACATCGGTAAAGCATCGGTTGATATGCATCCCGATATGCCCGAGGGTAAGGTCCACAAGCATGCAGGCTGGGTCGTTTCAAAACCGATTGAAGTAGATGGAGAAGTTACGCCCTTTGCTGTGCGCGGTAAATATGACCTGCTTATGGAACACCCAGATGGCACATTTGGAATCGTTGATTGTAAGTTCCAAGCAAAGCCAACTGATAAGTCGAAGTTCTACGCCGCCCAGTTAGAGGCCTATGCCTTTGCTCTGGAAAATCCGGCTAAAGATGCGGCAGTTTCAATAACGAGCGCCGGTCTCTTGGTCTGGTCGCCAGTAAAGATTCGCGGAAAATCCTCGGAGAATTTCGGAATGGAACTTGCCTGCAATTGGTTCCCCACAAAGCGAGATCCAGAATTTATTGCCAACCGCTTAACTGAATTTATAAAGATGATCACGGGGCCAGTCCCGGAGTCAAAAGATAATTGCGAACAATGTCGCTACATTCAAGCCCGTACCGAGATATTAGCTAAAGCTTAAGGCTTCTTCTTCGTTGTGCGCTTCTTAACCGGAGCGCTCTTCTTAGCTTCCTTCATGGNTTCGCGCTTTTCTTTAAGCAATAGCAGCTTGGCTTCTGACGCATACATCTCCACATATTCTTGACCGGAGAGCTCTTGAATTTTATTCATGATCTCATCTGTAATCTGTCGAAGAACTTTAAGATCTGAACTATCACCATCGAAATACATCGCTTCGCCAAATACCATCTCAACGCGGCGCACATTTGGAACTACCTGGCCTGTTGGTTGAATCTCAGCGGTATTAAACATCGCAACTGGAACAATTGCTGCGCCAGATTCAATCGCCATACGCGCAATTCCAGTCCGACCCTTATAGAGCCGACCATCTGGCGATCTGGTTCCTTCTGGATAAATACCGATACAGGCGCCATCGGCTAAAAGTTCTAAGCCAGTTAGTAGTGCTGCTTCACTTCTGCGTCCACCGGAGCGATCAACCGGAACTTGCCCAAGAGCTAAGAAGGTAATTTTCTTAATAAAACCTTTAATGCCAGGCGATGTGAAATATTCACTCTTTGCAAGGAAGGTTACTTTGCGAGGAACTACGAGCGGCATAAAAATTGAGTCACTAAAAGATAAATGGTTGGAGGCAATAATTACCGGCCCACTTTGTGGCACATTTCGAAGACCAGTTACCTTTGGCCGAAAGAGCAGCGTCAGAATTGGAATTAGAAAAGATTTAAGAGCTTGATAGACCATTACTGCTCATCCCTTCCCTAAATCATTTGCATCTTGGTGCGTACTGGCATAAATATTTATTCCGAGGAGCATAATTTAGGGGTTATCCGGCATCTGTGACACCATCTGAGCGTGAGCAAGATCCCAAACTCCGAATCTATCTACCGTTCTGGTGGGCAAATCGGAGTTTTGCTCATCCATGGCTTCCTGGGAACGCCGGTTTCGATAAAACCGTGGGCCCAATCCTTAATCGAAGAAGGCTACACAGTAAGCGCCCCACTTCTACCCGGTCATGGAACTTCGCCAAATGCTCTAAATAAGACAACTTGGGAAGATTGGTATTCGTGTGTTGAGCGCGAATTCTTAAAATTAAGGAACGAATGTGAGCGAGTATTTGTTGCGGGTTTCTCGATGGGCGGGGCGTTAGCGCTTCGACTCTCCCAGATACGCGGTTCGGAAATTGAAGGAACAATTTTATTGAATGCATCAATCTATGATGAACGAAAAATCTTTCACTTAGTTCCAGTGCTTTCCAAATTACTTCCAACACTTAAGGGTGGTCCGACCGATGTCGCGAAACCAAATCCACCAATGCACACCTATGATCGGATTCCACTTCGCGCTCTGGATTCACTTCGTAAACTTTGGAAGATTGTAGAAAGAGATTTGTATCTAGTTGATCTTCCTTTAATGGTTGCTTACTCAATAAATGATCACACGGTCCATCCGGTGTGTAGCGAGACAATCATTGACAATGTCTTCTCGGTCGATATTCGAGAAGTTATCTTCGAAAAGTCATTTCACAACGTCTGCCTTGACTATGACTCCGAAGGTTTAAATGAAGAGACCATTGAATTTATTCGCGCTGTACTTTCCGGAGATCTAATGCGAGGAGAGTCTTATGCCGAAATGGATGAGCGGGAGTTGATTGATGCCGAATTTGAATCGATAGTTTCTGGCCTATCCCTCGACGAATCGGCCCCTACGACATATTTAGATGAATTAGATGCAAGAAAATATGACCCTGAAGGATTTACTCCTCCATCTCCCCGGGCCCCAAGAATTGATCAGAAGTACCGCGCCGCACTCTTTGGAATTATTGGCGGCGCCGGATATTTACTAATAGAGATAACCACCGGTTTTGATTTTCTGGGACTAGGCCCATGGCCGGGCATCTTGGGCTTTATTGGTGGTGTTGCCACATTTATTTGGCGAACCGCAAAGCCAAATGAAGACTTTGATGAAGGTGTGGAACTTTAATTAGCGGCGGGCTAGGTCGGCAACACCTACCAGTCCTGCATCATTTCCTAATTTTGCAGCAACCACCTGTGGCAATTTCTGGTTCTTAGCGAAGCGAATATTTTCTTCCAACGACTTTCTAGTTGGCTCAAGTAATAAATCTCCCGCATCAACTACACCTCCGCCGATCACAATGATCTCCGGATCAAGTGCTGCGGCAAGTGATGCCGCCCCAACCCCAAGCCAATAACCAGTTTGGGCAAGTAATTGTGCAGCTAACTCATCGCCCGCCTTTGCCGCAAAAGTTATGTGCTCGCCCTTTAAACCTTCGATAGTTCCATCACCGAAAGAGAGAATTTTCGAGCCGCTTGAAATATCTGATGAGAGCGCTTGCCTGGTGTGACGCATCAGCGCCTTACCTGAAGCGTATTGCTCTAAGCAGCCGTGAGAGCCACAACCGCATGCCAGCCCATTATCTACTGCGCGGATATGTCCAAACTCTGCGGCAACCCCATGCGCGCCGCGATAGAGCGAACCATTTACGATAAGTCCGCCGCCAATGCCAGTGCCTACTGTGAGGATTACAGCATGATCAATTCCTTTTGCTGCGCCATGGATTGCTTCACCCCAGGCTGCTGAATTCGCATCGTTCTCCACAACACACTCCAACTTTGTTAAAGCAAAGAGTTCGTTGCGCAGATTAATGCCATCCCAATCAGCAATATTTGGCGCGCCGATGAGGGTTTGGCGATCTGATGAGACAAGTGTTGCAGCCGAAATTCCAACGCTAGTAACTTCATATTTTCCAGCTAGCTCAAGAATGACCTCAGAAATAGTTGAAGTTAAGGCTTTACCGCCACTCTTGGGAGTATCGCGCCGGGTACTTTCTAAAATTTCGCCCGCTAAATTTACAACTCCACCGAGGACCTTAGTGCCGCCAATATCGACGCCAATACTTAGCAAAAAATTATCCTTCAATCTTCTTCTTCAATTGGTTCAAGGCTAAATCAATGGTGGCCCGCTCTTGTTTATTACGCATCATGGCCGGCACCGGCATCGAAAGTCCCACTGTCAATTCGTAGGTAACAGTTGTGGTCTCATCGCCATTATCTTTAATATCAAATGCCCCGCTCATCTCGGTTAGCAAATCTGCATCATCCAAAGAGAACTCGATACGTGCTGGAGCTTTACTCCAGTCATAGTCTAAGGTGACGTTATCTCGGACAACCCCGGCTTCGATGGAGATCGCTACCTTGGTCGGGCGATCGGAACCATCCTTCGCCAAAATACTTACGCTCTTAGTTGAAGTCGACCAGGAAGGATAACTGGCCAAGTCGAATAGGAGTTCGGTTACTTGGGAGGCAGGTGCTTCAATCAAAATAGAATTCTTAGAAATCTCGCTCATGGTCAAAGATTACCCATAAAGAGCGCACACATATTCTAGAAAAATCTAGAAAAAGAGAGGAATTCGGCGCTAGCGTTGGCCCATGGATCTCTTCACAGTGCCAGCTCTGGTCCCACCAGCAACCTCTGGAAATTTAAGTGACTTACTTTCAAAGCGAAGTGAGACCGAGCCTGATCGCATAATCCTCTCGCGTCCGCTGGGCGATGGTTGGCAGAGCGTTACTGCACGCGAATTTGAGAAGGAAGTAATAGCTGCTGCAAAAGGTTTAATCGCTGGTGGTATTGCGCAAGGTGATCGCGTGGCGCTTATGGCTAAGACCAGGTATGAGTGGACCGTTCTTGATTTCGCAATTTGGTATGCCGGCGCGGTTACGGTTCCGATCTATGAAACCTCAAGTACCGAACAAGTCGAATGGATTCTCTCAGATTCAGGTGCGGTTGCCATCATCGTTGAAACCCCACAACTTCGCGAAATTGTTACACCAGCGCTAACCGCAAAAGTTAAATCAGTCTGGACAATCACTGATGGCGCCATCTCCCAGTTAGAAAATTCTGGAGTCGCTATCACCGACGAAGAAATCACTAATCGCAGAAAAGCTCTGGCCCCTGATTCACTTGCAACGCTAATTTATACATCTGGAACAACCGGAAATCCAAAGGGTGTTTCGCTAACTCACGGCAACTTCCTATCGGAGTGTGGAAATGTCGTGCAAGGCGCATCGGATCTATTCTTAAAGCCAGGCGGCTCAACTTTATTGTTCTTGCCGATTGCACATGTCTTTGGTCGGATGGTCCAAGTAGGCGCCATCACTGCCGGACTTCATATGGCTCATTGCGGCGATATCACCCGACTCCCAGTTGACTTAGCATCCTTCAAACCAACCTTCGTTTTAGCAGTCCCACGAATCTTTGAAAAGGTATACAACGGCGCAGAAGCAAAGGCCGATGCAGCAGGCAAGGGAAAGATCTTTAGAAAGGCCGCTGATATTGCGATTGCATATAGCGAAGGCTTAGATGCAAATAAAATTTCATTTAGCCTTCGAATTAAACATTTAATCTTTGACAAGCTGGTCTACTCAAAGATTCGAACCGCCCTAGGTGGGCGAGTTGAAGCAGCAATCTCTGGTGGCGCGCCACTTGGCAGCCGGCTTGGTCATTTCTATCGTGGCGCCGGTATAAATATCTTGGAAGGTTATGGCCTAACCGAGACCACAGCTGGTGCGACTTTAAACTTAACTACAGCCCAAAAGATTGGTTCGGTTGGCAAGCCGCTTCCTGGAACAACGATCAAGATTGCACCAGATGGCGAAGTCCTAATTAAGGGCGCAATCATCATGAGTGGTTATTGGCAAAATGATGCTGCAAATATAGAGGCCCTTGAATCAGATGGCTACTTCCACAGTGGCGACCTTGGCTCGCTAGATGATCAAGGTTTCCTATCTATCACTGGACGTAAGAAAGAATTAATCGTAACTTCGGGCGGTAAAAACGTTGCGCCGGCCGTTCTGGAGGATCGAGTAAGGGCGCATCCATTGGTTAGCCAATGCATGGTGGTCGGAGATAACAAGCCATTTATTGCAGCTCTCGTAACAATAGATCCAGATGCAATTAAGAGTTGGATCGCGAGCAATAAGAAGGATGGGGCAACGATCCCAGCTTTGGTAAATGATCCAGATTTAATTGCCGTTGTACAGACTGCAATTGATGAAGCAAATAAAGCGGTTAGCCGAGCTGAATCAATTAGAAAATTTGTAATACTTCCTAGTGATTTCACGGTAGCTGGTGGCCAACTAACCGCAAAGATGTCCGTTAAACGACATGTGGTTAGCACGGAATTTGCATCGGAGATTGCCGCCCTATACGCGTGAATTTAATAAAGCAGTTGCACGATGAATTGGCTGATCACTTAAGGGTGGTCTCCAATCAAATTGATTCAGCAATCGGCGATGACTCTTTAGATCAAAAAACCAGAAGCGAACTTCGATCAATAGTCGAAAATTTTGATGAACTCCTAGAGCAATTACGCGCTGATTTACTTCCCTCTACCGGCAAGAGCCCGCAAGTCTTTTCAATAGCAATCCGAAAATTAATCGCAGATATTTTAGATAAAGCGAAGGTGATTCAGGGCAATGCGCTGAGTTCGGAACTTGCCAATCAGGTCACCGAACTTCTTTCATTTCCAAGGGAGCTACTAACTTCACCTAAAATCAAATTTGAACCAGAGAGCTCACTAAGCGCCCGCGAGCGAGAAGTCCTGAAACTACTTCCGCAAGGTTTAACCTCAAAAGAGATGGCCTTAAGCCTCTTCTTAACTGAGGCAACGATAAAAACACATTTGGCTAGCATCTACCGAAAACTTCAAGTAGGAAATCGAGTTCAGGCAATCGCCGTCGCGCTGGAAAGCGGTTTAATTAAGAGTAAGTAACTCGGAAAATTTCTTGCCCCATATTTTCCAAGCCCAATTTTCAACTACCCAATTGCGACCAGTAGCGCCCAACTCTTTTAGCTTCGGTAAATCAGAGAGCGCAGCGTTTACAACATCGCTGATATCTCTTGGGCTCTTTCCATCTACTAAATATCCGGTCTTCCCAACTAGTACCGCATCAGGTGCGCCGCCAGATTTTCCGGCGATAACTGGAAGGCCACAAGCGCTTGCTTCGAGATAAACAATTCCAAGTCCTTCAACTTCTAAACCAAAGAGCCTTGATCTAGAGGGCATAATAAATAAATCTGCCATCAATAAATGCTTAGGAAGTTCGGGGTAGGTAAGCCGGCCAAGGAAGAATACATTTGAACCAATTCCCAATTTGGCAACCATCGATTCGAGTTTTGCGGCTCGCGGACCTTCACCGATTAAAACCAATACTGCCTTCGGATATTTCTTCAAGATTTCCGGCACTGCTTGAATTAATTTATCGCCACCTTTTCTATGAACCAAGCGACCAACACACATGATTACCAAGTTATTGGTCAAGTTATATTTCGCTAGAAGATCTGTGGGTTTTGGACCTGGCTTAAAATGTTCAATATCAATACCAGGTGCGATGTGAACTAATTTTGGTGAATTGCCAAGAGCTGGGGCTATTGCTTGTTTGGTGTACTCCCCCAAATAAGTTATTACATCGACGCTATTTCCAATACGACGCATCGCCCATTTGAATATCGCTACCTTGGACCACCAGACCTCATGGCCGTGAGTAAGTGCAATAATCTTTTTGGCGCCAGCCTTTTTTAATGAGGGTGACATCCACGCCAATGGCGCAGCTGCTCCAAACCAAACTACCTCGCACTTAAATTTTTGTAGCACCGCTTTCACTTCACGAGTTACACGTGGTGTGGGCAATAAGACTTTGCTCTTATCGCGTAAAACAAGTACGCCATATTTTTTTGCGAGTTCTTTATCAAACTGATCAGCGCCCGCTTGGCTTGAGGTGTAAATAACGATCTCCTCGCCATTTAATTGCTCGATTAGCCCAAGAATAAAAGTTTCAATACCTCCAGCGCGAGGTCCTAAATCATTTGTTACTAGCAGGATCCGCCGCGTGTTAGATGCGCTTTGCACCATAGAAAATTTCAGAGCCGAAGGTTTGTCCAAAACTTTCTACCTTTACGCGCGCGCCAGGGTGTGGTGCATTAACCATGCGACCATCCCCCAGATAGATACCAACGTGCGAGATGTAATGGTGACGACCGAAGAAGACTAAATCTCCCGGTTGTAATTTATTAAAGGGAACAGATTTACCAAAGCCGGCTTGAGCTGCGGCAGAATGTGGGAGCGAGACACCGGCTCGACCAAAACCAACCATCGTTAAACCACTGCAATCCCAGTAAGTCATTCCGGCTGCGCCGAATGAATAACGCTTACCAATTTGAGAGATCGCAAATCTAAGAGCGATCGCGCCGCGTCCGGATCCGAGGTTTGCCTTAGCGGCTTCGGCGATAGAAGCTGCTTGATCAGCATTCTCCTGTGAATCAACTAGCGCTGCCAATCTGGCACGTTCGGCCTTGCTAAGTGAATCCAAAAGCTTTTGAGCTTCAGCTAACTTGTCATTAGCCGCCTTCTCTTGCGCCACATATCTAGCTTGCGCAGCCTTTGCCAATGTAACTTGATCGGTAACTGTTAGCGAGGTCGCGGTTAAGCGTTGCTTTGCAACACTATATTGACGCAATTGCTCGGATTGGTGCTTAGTAACCGATTGCAATGAACCTGCAGCATTTAAAAATAACTTTGGGTCGGATGAGAATAAGAGCTGCATGCTCTGGCTAAGTCCGCCACTCTTGTATTGCTCCCTGGCAATCGCACCTAGCGTTTTTTGAAATTGGGAAACCGTCTTAGCTTCTGCATCAGCTTGCTTTTGAACTGAGGTCAGTGTGCGATTTAAATTATTTAATTGAACCTGTGCATGTTGCGCTGCTTCACCGGCCGCAGCAGCATCCTCTTGAAGCGCCCGAACCTTTGCTTGCACATCTTGAATGGATGGCGCGGCATAAGCCGAATTTGGGAGCAGAGTAGCCAGCAGAGCCAGCGCCGCGATTGATCGCAATACTCGGCTAAGATTCATCTGCAAAGGGTAACAAAGAGGCTCTTAATAGGAGTAATTCACAATACCTTTACGCTGTGAGAGTAAGCGCAAACTTGGTCATTGGATCTGATGGAAGCACCACAATTGCCGGTCATTCGGCGGGACTGAGTTCGCAAATAGATCGCAAGAGATTTCATCAATTGCGGGAAAATTCTCAGGTAATTCTGATCGGAGGAAATACCGCTAGAAATGAGCCTTATTCAAAAACTCCAAAGCAATTAATCGTGGTTACTAAATTACCAGAAATTGAAAATCTTGCGCCAAATACAATTTTTTTAAATCTAGACCCGGTTGAGGCACTCACTAAAGTTAAAGAAGATTTCTCTGGACAAATACTTATAGAAGGCGGGCCAAGTTTTCTAAAACCACTTCTCTCCAACCAATTGATAGAAAATTTCTACGTGACGGTTTCAAAGGTAAGTGGTGGTGAAGGTCAGATTGATTTGCAGGAACTAACTCAGAATTATGAATTAGTCCAAAGTCTTGATAATGATGAAGACCCTGCGGAAAAATTCTTACTCTTTAAGCCAAAGAAATAACAGCAACACCACTTACTGCAAGCAAAATCCCAAGATATTGAATTTTCTGCAGCCGCTCGTGTAAAAATCGAAAAGCTAAGAGCGCGGTAACTATTGGGAATAATGAACCAAGAACCATCGCAATCGATACCAACCCCTTGGTTGTGGCGATGCCTAATAGGTAATTTGCCAGAAAATCACTCACCCCGATTGCACTAAGTGCTACAAGATCTACTTTCCCAAAGCCACCAAAAGTTCTATATCTAGCTGCAAGAATTAGTGAGATAAAGACCGTGATGATTCTCATCGAGGTCATAGTAAATAGCGCACTGGTCTTTGATCCTTGAGCCATAAAGGTAAGTGCAGTTCCAAAACCAATGGCAGCGCCCAAGCCAAAGAAAAGTGGCTTAACTGGGAGACCTTTAACGATATCCGGACCAGATGCGCAAAAGGCGCCCACAAGAGCAATCGCCATTCCAATTAAGGCAAATGACTTTGGTCGTTCACCATTTATAAATGCATAAGCAAGTGGAATTACAACGCTGAGAGAACTTATTGGAGAGACAACACCCATGCGCCCGGTCGCTAACCCGGAATAAAAAGAGATCAAGCCTAAAAATCCAGCGATACCGGCGCCGAGTGCTGGGAGAAAATAGCCATTCCACGAAAAATTAGGAGCAATAAATTTTCCACCGAGCAAAATCAAAGATAAACCAACTAACAATCCGATGGTTTGCGAAGCACCAGTTACTGCCAAGGCTTTAAATCTCTTAGATAAATTTCCACCTAGAAAATCGGCGGTCCCCCAAAGCAAACTTGAAAAGAGGGCTAATAGTGAGGCCATGTGATTACCTTAGGCCAAACCCCTGCTCGCGCCTTCGCAAATAAGGCAACCTTGCGCCTTACCATTTAGCAGTGCGCGCAATTGATTTCTCCAAAACGATAGCCGCTATTCGCGCGATCAAGCCTCGGACTGAGATTGCCTTGGAAGAGGTTCCAGCCCCACAAAAGCTTGCACCATTCGCCTTTGCGATGACCGCCGATGTTTTAGAAGATGCGGCAACCGGTCGTTTTGTTTTATTGCATGACCCTGATGGCCAAGATGGTTGGGGCGGAAATTATCGTTGTGTCACCTTTGTCCGGGCGGCTATCGATACTGAGATGGCGGCAGATCCGCTGCTCTGCGATGTTGGCTGGACTTGGTTGATGGAATCATTAAATAGAAATGGCTGCGATTTCACGGCGCCAAGTGGGACGGTAACTAGAGTTGCAAGTGCCTCATATGGAACTTTAGAAAATCGCGATGAAGATAGCGAACTTGAAGTGCGGGCATCTTGGACTCCAACAACTGCAACGGGTATCGCAAACCATGTACGCGCTTGGCTGGAGTTATTGGAAATCTCAGCTGGATTAGCGCCGATTCCGCAGGGCGTGACGCAATTAAGTCACAGCAAATAAATTCTAGGAATTGAATATGTCAGAACCATTACTTGCGCCGTATAACGGAATTCCTAAATTAGTTGAGAATGAGAGCGAATTAGAAAAAGCGCTAACCCAGTTACTAAATGGCAGTGGTCCAATTGCAATCGATGCCGAACGCGCATCGGGTTATCGTTATTCAGCACGGGCTTATTTGATTCAAATAAAGCGAACCGATGGTGGCCTACATTTAATTGATCCAATTGCAGTGGGCGAAAGCGATCTTTGGGGAAAGTTCAGCGAAGATGTTGGCGAAGAAGAGTGGATTATTCATGCTAGCACCCAAGATTTGGCTTGCCTTCGCGAAGTTGGGCTTAACCCCAAAAAGATATTTGATACCGAACTCGGTGGCCGTATTGCCAGTTGCGAGCGCGTTGGCCTTGGTCCACTAACTGAAGAGTTGCTCGATATCTCACTTGCAAAAGAACACTCAGCTGTTGATTGGTCACTTCGCCCACTTCGGGAAGAGTGGCTTAGTTATGCCGCACTTGATGTCGAACTTCTTGTAGAACTTCGTGACGCGGTTGCTGGAATTTTGCTAGCGCAAGGAAAATTAAATTGGGCGATGGAAGACTTTGCGGCAATCCTTAGCGCCCCGCCCCCACCACCTCGCGTTGATCCATGGCGACGAACCTCTGGCATGCACAAGGTTCGCGATCGTTTGACCCTTGGCGTTATTCGGGCGCTCTGGTTGGCTCGTGATTCATATGCCCGCGAGATTGATCTAGCCCCCGGTCGCGTCTTTAACGATGAGACTCTCATGGAGGTAATCAATAAGAAGCCAAATGGCCTGGGAGATTTTCGCAAAATTATTTCAAGACGTACGCGTGTGCAGAACGCTCCGGTGGAGAGTTGGTATGAGACCTACTTAGCTGCGCTAGCGGCGCCGCTATCGGAACAACCCGAACTTCGAATTCCTTCAAATACCCTGCCGCCAGTAAAGATTTGGCAGACCAGAAATCCCTTGGGCTATGCCCGCATAACTCATGCCCGCGCAATCGTCCACGAACTATCCGAGGATTTAGTTATGGCCCCAGAAAACCTCATCTCGCCGGAGGCCGTTAGAAGAGTCTGTTGGAGCGAGCCTCCTGCAAGCGCCGATCAATACTTACCCTACGTAGAGGCAACGCTGGCCGAGTATGGGGCTAGAAAGTGGCAAATTCGGGCTATTTCAAGTGGCCTAGCTGGCATCTTGAACGTTACCGAGCCCATTGTAACCCCGGATGCGGAAGGAACCGAGTCGGTGAATGAAGGCGTGGAAAGTGATTAATTACGCAACATTTGAGTTGCGTAAATGCCATAACCGGTTCTAGGCTTTAGGGGTGTTGAGCACCTTTCTAATCGCACTTCGCGAGGGCGTTGAAGCCTCGTTGATCATTGGCATTTTGGTTGCTTACTTGAAGAAGGCGAATCGCGAAAAGTCACTACCTGCCATTTGGCTAGGTGTTGGTGTCGCAGCGACCTTGACACTTGGCTTTGGCGCCTTTCTAACATTTACCTCAACTCAATTATCGGTTCGCGGCGAAGAGATTTTTGCCGGTACAACTTCGATCGTTGCAGTTTTGATGGTCACCTTTATGGTCTTTTGGATGAAGGCAAGCGCCCGCGGAATCAAGGCAGATTTACACGGCAAGCTCGATGCCGCACTTCCTCTTGGAAATCTGGCTCTAACTGTCACCGCCTTCTTTGCAGTAGCACGTGAAGGTCTTGAGACCGCGCTATTTGTCTTTAGTAATTTTAAAAATGTCTCAAAGGATTCGGCGCCATCACTTGGTTTAATCCTTGGTTTACTTGCCGCCATCTCACTTGGCATTGCAATCTATCGCCGCAGTATTCAAATTAATTTAGGAAAGTTTTTCACGGTAACTGGCAGCGCGCTATTGGTCATCGCCGCCGGAGTTCTTGCCCATGGCGTAAATGAATTCCAAGAATTTAACGCCCTACCTGGTGCTGGTGCCTACATTTGGAATTGGAAGTCGGCCAATTCAGTTCTCTCCACAGTTCTAGATGGAACGATCGGTATTGGAACTTCGATCACCTGGTTGCAACTATTCATCTGGGCGGCTTACCTATCCCTGACCCTTCGTAGCTATCTAAAGAAGCCGGCGCCAGCCCCTCAATTACTTAAGGCTGAATAGTTCCCATTTAACCTACCGGCGAGTAACCTAGCTGGTATGAGTAACGATCAGCCAATGAACCTCAAGAATGTAGTCCTAGTCGATGCCGCCCGCTCTCCATTTGGTAAAGCCGGCAGCCTCTATCAAGGAACTCGCGCCGATGACATCATGGTCCGCACCTTGCGCGGTCTACTCGAGCGAAATCCAAAGGTTGATCTAACGGCGATCGATGATGTTGCGATTGCAGCCGCAACACAAGTTGGCGATCAAGGTATGAATATCGGTCGAAGCGTTTCACTTTTGGCTGGTATCCCAAATACTGTTCCGGGTTACTCAATCGATCGTTGGTGCGCGGGCGCGCTTACTGCAGTAACTACGATCTCTGGCGCAATTGCAATGGGCCAATATGAATTAGCAATTGCTGGTGGCGTTGAACATATGGGCAACCACCCAATGGGCGATTTGATGGATCCAAATCCAAGATACCTAGCTGAAAAATTAGTTGATCAAGATGCGCTAGCGATGGGCGCAACGGCGGAGCGTTTACATGACAAGTTTCCACACTTAACAAAAGAGCGCGCCGATAAATATGCTCTGGCTTCACAACAAAAGACGGCTGCGGCTTATGAAGCTGGAAAAATTCAACGAGATTTAATACCAGTCGCAGTTAGATCAACTGAGCTTGGTTATGGGATTGCAACCGTTGATGAACCACCACGTCCCGGAACAACACTTGAAGCACTCGCTGCGCTTAAAACACCGTTTCGTGCCGCCGGTCGCGTAACTGCCGGAAATGCAGCTGGCTTAAATGATGGTGCTACAGCTGCGATCTTGGCTAGTGAAGATTACGCAAAGGAAAATGGCTTAGGAATAAAGGCCCGGCTAGTTTCATTTGCCTTTGCTGGTGTTGAACCAGAGATTATGGGATATGGCCCGGTTCCAAGCACGATCAAGGCGCTAGCAAAAGCTGGTTTAAAGATTGAAGATATTGGTTTATTTGAAGTAAATGAAGCTTTTGCAATTCAAGTGCTCTCATTCCTAGATCACTTTGGAATTGCCGATGATGATTCACGGGTAAATAAATATGGCGGTGCTATTGCGGTGGGACATCCACTGGCCTCTTCCGGCGTTCGCTTAATGATTAATCTCGCTCGAGGATTTGAGGAGCATCCAGAAGTTCGTTATGGCTTAACCACCATGTGTATCGGTCTTGGAATGGGTGGCAGCGTAATTTGGGAGAACCCACACTTCAACGGAAAGCAGGCATAACATGAGCGAACTTACCTTGCCACAAGGCGCCCCGGAAGAAGTTGTTACTGCTGCACTTCACCGCGAAGTTGATCTAACTCCCTTTGGTCATAAGGGCACACTTTCATTAATAACCCTTGATAACGGGATGGATCACAACCGCCCAAATACCTTCGGGCCAAAATCACTAGCCGCACTTAATGACGCAATCAGCACTGCCGAGGCAAGTAGCTCGGTCGCGATAGCAATTACTGGAAAACCATTTATCTTTGCCGCTGGTGCGGATCTATCCGCTCTCTCCTTTTTAGATAAGAAAGAGCAAGCCCTTGCGATTGGAAAATTAGGGCATGATGTCTTTCGCCGACTTGGCTCATCCACCAAACCAACCTTTGCCTTTATCAATGGTCTGGCCCTAGGTGGCGGATTAGAAGTCGGATTACATTGCAATTACCGAACCATGGCTACCACCACATTTAGCGCACTGCCAGAGTGCTTCCTTGGGTTAGTTCCTGGTTGGGGCGGGGCAACTATTTTGCCTAAATTAATTGGTCCAGAAAAGGCAGTTCAAGTAATCATTTTGAATGCGCTAAATAACAACACCATGTTGCGCGCTAAGGATGCTCTTGCTCTTGGAGTTAGTGATGCCATATTTGAGCCATCAGATTTTCTAGAGAACTCTGTGAAATTTGCAGCTGATGTCTTAAGCGGAAAACGAAAAATTGAACGGAGCAATTTCACCAAAGATGATGCAGCTTGGGACGTTGCACTCGCCACCGGCAAGGCCGCCATCGCAAAGAAATATGGTGGCGCGCAAATTACCGCTCCCCTAAAAGCCTTGGATCTAATTGGTGCGGCAAAATCCAATTCCCTTAGCGAAGGTTTTGCAGCGGAAGATATTGCCCTAGCCGAGCTAACAATGAGCGACCCACTTCGCGCCTCGTTATATGCCTTTAATTTGATTCAAAAGAAGCGTAAGAAAGTTGAGGGAGCGCCAAAGCCGGCACTTGCCCGAAAGGTTACAAAGGTGGGCGTTGTTGGCGCTGGCCTGATGGCTTCGCAGCTCGCGCTTATCATGCTGCGCAATTTGAAGGTTCCTGTTGTGATAACCGATCTAGACCAAGAGCGAGTTGATAAGGGGCTTGCCTACATAAAGAGCGAATTAGCCAAGTTGGTTGAAAAAAAGCGCATGAGCCAAGAGAGCGCCGCTCGCCTTTCAACTTTAATCACCGGCTCTACGGATAAGTCAATATTTGCCGATGCAAATTTTGTTATTGAAGCCATCTTTGAAGAACTCTCGCTAAAGCAAGAACTCTTTAAAGAACTTGAATCAATCGTTGCCCCTGATTGCATATTGGCAACAAATACCTCATCGCTTTCCGTAACCAAAATGTCGGATGGGTTAAAAAATCCCGAACGTGTAATTGGATTTCACTTCTTCAATCCGGTTGCCGTCATGCCGCTTTTGGAAATTGCCCGCACCGCCGCCACGAATGATGCAACTACTGCCACTGCGGTTGCAGTCGGAAAAGAGCTAAAGAAGACGATGGTGATCGTTAAAGATTCACCAGCCTTTGTAGTAAACCGACTACTGACAAGATTCATGGGCGAAATAACCGATGCGATTGATGAAGGTACGCCACCTGATGTGGCTGATTCGGCGATGGTGCCTCTTGGTCTGCCGATGAGTTCACTTGAGTTGCTTGGATTAGTTGGGCCTGGAGTCGCACTGCATGTAGCGCAAACACTTCACGCAAACCTTGGCGATCGTTATCGCATCTCCCCAACCATGGAGCGCTTTGTTAAAGAAGGCATAAAGACCTTCTACATTAAAGATGATGCGGGCAATCGAGTTGCAAATCCTGCTGCACTTGCTTTGGTCGAGAAGGGCACTACGCCATCTAGGCCATCTAGCGCCGAGGAAGTTCGTATTCGGGCACTTAGCGCCTTGGCGCAGGAGGCTCGCATGATGCTAGATGAAGGCGTTGTTGCAACAGCTGCTGAAATTGATTTGTGCATGTTGCTTGGATGCGGCTGGCCAATGCACCTTGGCGGAATCTTGCCTTACTTAGATCGCGAAGGATTTAGCGAGAAGGTTTCTGGTTCTCGTTTTCATCCACCTGGAGTTGCTTCGCTTCCGAAGTAAAGTCATCTTTATCGCTACTGCTCCACGCGACTAACTTCTGCGTGATGTTTTGCGAGGTTATGCCGAGGTCGCTAAGGATCTCACTTCGCTTTGAGTGTTCGATAAATTCAAGTGGCACGCCAATAGAATGAATTGGAACTTGTAGATCTTCTTCGCGGAACATCTCCGAAATTGTCGAAGCAATACCGCCATGCTTTATTCCATCTTCAACAACTACCACGCTCTTGTAGCGACGAGCCATCGTAAGCAGACTCTTTGGAAGTGGCTTTACCCATCTTGGATCAATTACCGTAACGCCAACGCCTTCGCGATAGGCCTGAGATGCCGCTTCAACGCAAATACCAGCCATTGCGCCAACGCTTACGAGAAGTACATCTGCGCTCTCGCCACGATATAGAACATCAATTCCATCGCGTCGTTCGAAGGATGGAATATCACTTCCCACTGGACCCTTTGGAAAACGAATCAAAGTGGGCGCATTTGAAATATCTAGTGCTTCGCGAAGAGTTTCACGAAGGCGTGCCCCATCGCGCGGTGCAGCAACATGAAGGGTAGGAACAATTCCAGTCAGAGCCAAATCCCAAATACCGTGATGCGATGGACCATCATCGCCGGTAATTCCGGCTCGATCCAATACGAAAGTTACTCCGGCCTTATGCAGAGCAACATCTAATAGGAGTTGGTCGAAGGCGCGATTTAAGAATGTTGAGTAAACAGCTATCACTGGATGAAGCCCGGCATAGGCCATTCCGGCAGCAGCGGTTGTCGCGTGTTGTTCGGCGATACCCACATCGATGGTTCGTTCTGGGAATTTCTCTTGGAATTTATCTAAACCGGTCGGTCCCAGCATCGCGGCGGTAATCGCAACAATATCTTTTCGCTCGCTGCCGATTTCCACCATTTCATCTGCAAAAACGCTAGTCCAGTTAGGGGCAGATTTAGCTACTGGGATTCCAGTTGCTGGATCGACAATTCCAACTGCGTGAAATTTTTCGGCTGAGTCATTAACAGCTGGCGCGTGACCGCGACCTTTTTCGGTTATGACATGGACGATCACGGGTTCGCCAAAATTCTTAGCCCGCTGCAGTGCAACTTCCATCTCTTCGATGTTGTGACCATCGATCGGTCCTAAATATTTAAGTCCTAAATCTTCAAACATTCCTTGCGGCGCAACAATATCTTTGATTCCTTTTTTAACTCCGTGCAAGGTCTCATAAATTGGTTGGCCAACAACAGGGGTCTTCTCTAAAACTCCCTTACCCCAATCTAAGAACTTCTCATAGCCACTAGTTGCGCGAAGCGTTGAAAGATAGGTTGCCATGCCACCAATCGTTGGCGAATAAGATCTTTCGTTATCGTTAACAACGATAACCAGACGAAGATCATCATTCGCGGCAATGTTATTTATGGCTTCCCAAGACATACCCCCTGTTAGGGCGCCATCTCCAACCACGCAAACAACTGAACGTTCCTTCTCGCCTTTAATCGCAAAACCTCTAGCGACGCCATCGGCCCATGAAAGGGCTGTTGAGGCATGTGAATTTTCAATGACATCGTGTTCGCTCTCTTCGCGATTTGGATATCCCGCAATGCCACCGCGTTGGCGAAGTTTGTCAAAGCCAGAACTGCGGCCGGTCAGTATCTTATGGACATAACTTTGATGTCCAGTGTCGAAGAGGACTACATCTTTTGGTGAATCAAAAATTCGATGAACCGCAATTGAAAGTTCAACCACGCCAAGGTTTGGTCCTAGATGGCCACCGCTTTTAGAAACTTTCTCAACGAGAAATTCACGAATCTCAGCCGAAAGTTCTGCTAATTGGGAATAGTTCAAATCCGCCAGGTCAGCTGGCTTATTGATCCCGGCCATATATTTGGACATAGCCAAAGTGTAGATCAGTCAGGGCTTAATTAAGTAGTGAACGTAATACGTACTGCATAATCCCACCGTGACGGAAGTAATCTGCCTCACCTGGGGTATCAATTCGTACGATCGCATCAAAACTCTTATCGCCTGCCATGACCTTTACCGTCTTCGGCGTCTTGCCCTGATTTAGTTCTTCAATTCCAGAAATACTAAATACCTCTTCACCAGTTAGGCCAAGTGTCTGCGCATTCGTTCCTGCAGCAAATTGAAGTGGAAGAACTCCCATACCAATGAGATTGGAACGGTGAATTCTTTCAAATGATTCTGCGATAACTGCTTTAACACCTAGTAGCGCGGTTCCCTTTGCCGCCCAGTCTCTAGAAGATCCCGAGCCATATTCTTTACCAGCAAGAATAACTAGTGGAACGCCGGCGCTTTGATAGGCCATTGAGGCATCATAAATTGTGCTCTGTTCGCCATTGCTTAGGAAGTTGCGAGTAAAGCCACCTTCAACACCATCTAGTAGCAAATTCTTCAAGCGAATATTGGCAAAGGTGCCGCGGATCATTACTTCGTGATTACCGCGACGTGAACCATAGGAGTTGAAATCTGCACGATCAATTCCATGTTCGGCTAAGTATTTACCGGCCGGTGAATCAATTTTGATATTTCCAGCTGGTGAAATGTGATCGGTTGTTACGGAATCGCCCAAGATCGCCATAACTCTGGCGCCGGAGATATCTTTAACCGGAACTGGGTTGCGTGGCATACCCTCAAAATATGGAGGCTTTCGAACGTAGGTCGACTTTGCATCCCATTCAAAAGTGTTGCCGGTAGGCGTTGCAAGTGACTTCCAACGATGATCGCCATCAAAGACGCTGGCGTAATCCTTCTTAAACATCTCAGATGAGATTGAAGAATCAATTACTGATTGAATCTCGGCGGCGCTTGGCCAGATATCCTTTAGGAAGACGGGATTTCCATCTTTATCATTGCCGATCGAATCATTTTCAAAATCATGATCCATGGTTCCGGCAAGTGCGTATGCAACCACTAGTGGCGGTGAAGCCAGGTAGTTCATCTTTACATCTGGGCTGATGCGGCCCTCAAAGTTACGGTTTCCAGAAAGTACTGCAGAGACTGCCAAATCGTTCTCGTTGATCGCCTTACTAATTTCAAGAGGTAGTGGTCCCGAATTTCCGATGCAGGTTACGCAACCATAGCCAACTAAGTTAAAGCCGAGTGCCTCCATATAAGTTGTGAGACCAGCTTTATCGTAATAATCGGTTACTACCTTTGATCCTGGTGCCAAAGTTGTTTTAACCCAAGGCTTACTCTTTAGCCCTTTTTCAACGGCCTTCTTGGCAAGCAAAGCAGCGCCAATCATCACACTTGGATTAGATGTATTTGTACATGAGGTAATCGATGCAATTACGACTGCGCCATTTTGTACTGAGGTTGCGCTTCCATTCACCGAGACTGGAATAGCTGACTTTGAAGTCTTATCTGAGAAATATGTTGGTGAAATTTTTTCATAAGCGCTCTTGGCATCTGAAAGTGAGATTCGATCTTGTGGTCGCTTAGGTCCAGCGATTGATGGAACAACGGTTCCTAGATCCAACTCCAAGTTTTCTGAGAAGCGTGGCTTATCTGATGGGTTGTGCCATAAACCAACGCGCTTTGCATACTCTTCAACCAAAGCAATCTCATCATTACCGCGACCAGTCAAAGATAGGTAGCGAATAGTCTCTTCATCGATTGGGAAGATGGCGCAGGTCGATCCATATTCCGGAGACATATTTCCGATCGTGGTTCGGTTTGCCATTGGTAGCGCGGTAACGCCAGGACCATAAAATTCAACAAACTTTCCAACAACGCCATGCTTGCGAAGCATCTCGGTAATAACGAGCACTAAGTCAGTGGCAGTTGTTCCGGTTGGGAGTTGGCCATTTAATTTAAATCCGACAACTCGAGGAATCAACATTGATACCGGCTGACCTAATAAGGCCGCCTCGGCTTCAATTCCACCTACGCCCCAGCCCAGTACGCCCAGACCGTTAACCATTGTGGTGTGTGAGTCAGTTCCGACAACGGTATCTGGATAGGCTCGAAGAACCCCATCAACGGTACGCGTCATTACAACTCGCGCGAGGTATTCAATATTTACTTGGTGAACAATTCCGGTTCCTGGTGGAACAACTTTGAATTCATCAAAGGCGGTCTGGCCCCAACGCAAAAATCGATAGCGCTCTTGATTGCGTTCGTATTCAATATCGGTGTTCTCTTCAAAGGATGTCTTGGTGCCAAATTTATCGGCAATTACTGAGTGATCGATTACTAATTCAGCAGGTGCCAAGGGATTTACTTTGCTGGCATCTCCGCCAAGTTCGACGATCGCCTCTCGCATGGTTGCAAGATCCACAACGCAAGGTACGCCAGTGAAATCTTGCATAATCACTCGCGCTGGAGTGAATTGAATTTCAGTATCTGGCTCTGCCTCTGGCTTCCAATTCGCTAACGCTTTGATTTGTTCAGCGGTGATATTGGCACCATCCTCGGCGCGCAGTAGATTTTCAAGGAGCACCTTTAAGCTAAAAGGCAGGTCCTTGCTTTCAGGAAGTTTTGAGAGATCAAAAATCTCATACTGCTTTCCGGCAACGGTAATGGTGGTCTTGGCATCAAATGAATTCTTGCTCACGCCGCTATCTTAGCCACGAGTAAAGCGAGCAACACATTCAACATGTTGGGTCATCGGGAATAGATCGAATCCCACGATGTGATCTAAGTGATATCCCCCAGCCTCTAACTGCTTTGCATCTCTAGCCAAAGAGGCCGGATCGCAAGAGATATAGACAATTGTCCGTGGCGCCTTGGCCAGCATTTCGCGGACGACTAATTCACCAGCACCAGTTCGGGGCGGATCTAGCAAAATCACATCGACCTTTTTGATTGCAGGAAGTTTCTGTTCTACTCGTCCGGAGTGGACCTGAACCTGCTTAACCTTTTCGAAAATCTTTAGCGCATCTTGCGTCGCGCGATGACTTGATTCAATTAAATGAACCTTGCCGATATCACCGACATCATCAGCCATTGGAGCAGTAAATAAACCAACGCCGCCATATAGATCGCAGACATGATCACCTGCGCGAAGCGCTAGAAGATCCATCGCCAAAGTAACCAAGGTATTAGGCGCATTTCGATGAGCTTGCCAGAAAGATGAAGGTGAGATTTCGTAGGTGTACTCCCCTACTTTTTCATGTAACTGTGTTGGACCAGCCAGACTTCGACCACCACGTGAGAGATTTCGTTCGCCAGTACTAGAAACCGATAGCTCTAGGCGATCATCGCCCTTCCAATTCTTAGCAAAGATCTCTGATTCGTTAATGGCTTCAACGGCAATTAAACATTTATCGATCTCGGTAACTTCATTACTTCGAGATGAGAAGAGACCGGGCTTACCATTCTTGGAAATTGCAAAATCCATCCTGGTGCGCCAGTGCAGTCCATCCTTTGGTTCTACCGCGTGAACATCTAAATCAATCTCCATCTTTCCAAGGCGGGAGAATTGTTCTCGAATTACCGAACGCTTTAATTCAGTCTGCGCCGAAATAGCTACATGCTGAAAATCGCAACCACCACAGCCACCAGGTACTGCATATTTACATGGTGCGACCACGCGATCCTTTGATGGTCGAAGGATTTCGATTGCATCACCGCGGGCTAGCTTTGAAGATATTGAGGTAATTTCAACAACCGCGCTCTCACCGGTAATTGCATGACGGACAAAAATAACTTGGCCGTTATGGCGCGCAACAAAATGGCCACCATGTGCCACTGCGCCAATTTCAACGGTAACCCGATCTCCGACGGCTAGTTGTGGGAGGTTCTGCGGGTTCGATTCCATAGGGCCACCTTATGGGTGTAAGTTGTACTTCGTGCACGTAGTCATCATGGGTTGTGGTCGCGTCGGATCTGGTCTAGCAATTGATCTTGAAAGCGCTGGTCACTCAGTTGCCATCATCGATCAAAACCGCGAGGCATTTCGTCGCCTAGGGGCAGATTTCAAGGGCAAGACAATCGCTGGCGTCGGATTTGATCGCGATATCTTGATGGAAGCTGGTATCGAAAAGGCTGAAGCCTTCGCCGCGGTTTCAAATGGCGATAACTCAAATATCTTGGCTGCTCGCGTAGCGCGCGAGACATATGGCGTTCAAAATGTTGTTGCCCGAATCTACGATCCAGCTCGAGCGGAAATTTATCAACGCCTCGGCATCCCAACCGTTGCAACTGTTCTCTGGGCCACCGACCAAATTCTTCGCCGCCTAGTTCCTGAAGGAACTCGTTCCGAGTGGCGCGATGCAAGTGGCGTCATACAACTATGTGAAGTTCATTTACACAAGGAATGGTTTGGTCAACCGGTTTCTTTAATTGAGACTATTACTAAAGCTCGAGTCGCTTTCATTACTCGCCTTGGTGAAGGAATGATTCCAAGTGAGAAGACCGTCCTTCAAGAGGGAGATCTGGTCCACGTCATGGTTGCCGATAAAGAACTGCCGGTTGTTGAAGCCGCTCTAGCTAAATCTCCGGAAGAGGCTTAATCAATGAAAATTGCTATTGCTGGTGCCGGAAATGTTGGTCGCTCAATTGCCCGTGAATTGTTAGAAAATGGCCATCACGTTCTTCTAATTGATCGTGATCCAAAGGCGCTTAAAATGGATAGCGTCCCAAGCGCGGAATGGTTACTTGCAGATGTCTGCGAAATTACCTCTTTAGATAATGCAAAGTTAGATACCTGCCAGGTACTCATTGCCGCTACTGGCGATGACAAAGTTAATTTAGTTTCATCCCTGCTTGCAAAGACCGAATATGGCGTCCCGCGCGTAGTTGCCCGGGTAAATCATCCCAAGAATGAATGGATGTTCGATGCCTCATGGGGCGTAGATGTTGCAGTATCAACACCAAGAATTATCTCGGCAATTGTTGAAGAGGCAGTGTCTGTCGGCGATGTCGTTCGCCTATTCCAACTGCGCAAAGGCGAAGCGAGCTTGGTTGAAATCACCTTGCCTGATAGTGCCAAGGCCTGCGGTCGCACCGTTGAAGAAGTTCAACTCCCAGAAAATGCAACCCTTGCTGCGATTGTTCGTGATGGTCAGGTTATTCCGCCACACTCACATGATGTTTATTCAGCTGGCGATGAATTGATCTTTATTGCTACCGCAGCTGCTGAAGATCAATTGAAGTCGTGCTTTATCGCTTAATTTTCCTTAGTTTTTGTAACTGGCACAGATTTAATTACCAACCAAGTAGCCCACAGCGTTACTAGATAAAGCGGAAAGCCCAAGAAGACATTGGCTATTCCTAGAGCATTCAAATGATTTGATTTATAAAGTGGATACTGAATTAATAAACGAATTCCAAATAACCAGAACCAGATCCAGCTGGCTCGCGAATAGGCCTTTAGCCGACGAGAATCCTTGCGCCAGGTGAAATTCTCACCAAGGATCGGCCCCAGCATTACGCCAATCAATGGCCACTTAATCAATATTGAAATTAAATAAACCACGGCAAATGCCGAATTTTTCCAAAGACTTGGGGCGTAGTAACTCTTCGCACTTCCCGTCTTCCAGGCAAACCAGCCACAGAAAACAACTCCGATAAAGCCACTGATCGCATGCATCAAGGTGTCTTTTCGCACGATCCGAAGCAACATAAGAGCAAGAGCGCAACCGATTGAGATGTAAAGACATTGTCGTAAATTGTGAGTGATATTAAATGCAACCAAGAAAACTAATGAGGGAACGGTCGAATCAAAGAGGCCACTCTTGCCACCAAGAGCGTTAATTACTTTGGACTTATCCTCTTCTTGCATTAAGAGCTCTTTCCTGTCGAACCAAAGCCACCGGCGCCGCGGTCACTTCCAGGCAGCGAATCGACTTCAATAAATTCTGCGCGCTCTACCTGTTGAATTACTAATTGTGCGATTCGATCACCCTTTTTAAATGAGATCGACTCTTTTTGATCATGATTGATCAAAATTACTTGAAGCTCACCACGATAAGCCGCATCTACAGTTCCGGGCGTATTAGCAATGGAGACTCCATGCTTAATAGCTAAACCTGAGCGCGGGTGAACTAAAGCGACGTAACCATTTGGCAGGGCTAGTGAAATTCCGGTTGGGACCAATATGCGTTGACCGGGTTCGATTGTGAAATCGATTCTGGTGGCTAGGTCCGCCCCGGCATCTCCTGGTTTTGCATAACTAGGTAACGGAACCGATTCATCCAACCTGGTTATAAGTACTTTGACGCTCATGGATTTATCTCAAATTCTGGATCGACGAATGCCAAAAGTTCTGGGTGCGCGGTTACGTGATCGATATAGGCCTTAGGTGCGTTCTCTAGGAAATGTTTCATTGGAACGATAATAAATAAGGCCGATGCCTTGACGGCAACTGGGCCATCGGGCGCACCGATTCGCCCTTCGGCGGCGCAAAAAACCTTACGATTTTCTTGACCAGTGATCTGTGCTGAAATATAAAGTTCGGAACCGATTGGAACCGGCAAAATAAAATCTGTCTCCAGTCGCGCCGTAACGGCTGGNGATCGAATTAACCACATCAACTTTCCAAGCGCTTCATCAAAGGCCAGTGATAGCAATCCCCCGTGGGCCAAACCCGGTGCACCCTGGTGATTTTCGGTAACGGTAAATTTCGCCGTTAAATCTTGGCCAGCACCTGCGTGCGCGATTAAATGCAATCCAGTTGGATGTAATTCACCGCAACCAAAACAATGTCCGAAGTGTGAAGGTATTTGGGTTCCTGGGGCGGGCGCCTTTGGATGACGCGGCGGAACGCTGGCGCCTTCTGGCGGCACAGTGCTTGGAACTCTGCTCATGTCGATAAGCCTAACCTGCAACTTAATAAAGTTCGCTATTCAAGTAGGGTTGGCACATGGCATTTTCAAATAGAAATTCCGCGCGTCATGCGGATTTAAATTATGGAACGCCGCTTTATTCCGAGAAGATCCGCTGGCCGTTATGGCTCTGGGCCTTTATCTTATTTCTAAGCGCTTCAATTGATTTGGCCATCTGGGCCGCGCTCTCAAGCACCGCCACCATTCTGACGACTGTGGCAAGCATTGCGCTAATTATTTATGCCAATCAAATGACGACGCTGCGAATAACCGTCACCAAGGGTTGGTTCTTAGTTGGTCCTGCTGCAATCGAGCGCGCTTTTATCCACAACTTTCGCGCCCTGGATTCCAAGGTGATGCGGGAAGTACGGGGTGTGGGCGCTGATCCGGCTTGTTATTTGGAACTTCGTTTTTGGGTCCCTACCGGATTGAAGTTGGAACTTCGAGATCCGAAAGACAAAACGCCCTATTGGTTAATTAGCACCAATAGAGCGAATGAATTATTAAAGATATTAAATTTAGCTGATCATTAAGCGCAATCAACGCATACTGCATTGGCGCCAGTGCCCTTTGCTAATTGAGTGCTGTGGTGAACCATAAAGCAGCGAGAACAAGTAAATTCATCATCTTGTTTCGGCACAACGCGCACTGTTAATTCTTCACCGGAAAGATCAGCACCTGGAAGTTCTAGATTTTCAGCGGCTTCTTCTTCATCGATATCGACTTGGCCAGATTGCGCATCGGCTCGGCGAGCTTTGAGCTCTTCGAGCGACTCTTCATGAAGTTCTTCATCCGTTTTTCGCGGGGTATCGTAATCTGTTGCCATGGGGCGGATAGTGTCCTATAAAGTAGTTGGTTACCTAATCAACGCTCGGCGTGTCGGAAATATTCCGTAGATGTGGATTACTTTTACCTTTTGGCTTGCTAAAGAACCTTAAAACTTATCGAGAACCTGGCGATCTAGATGCACCGGCTCTTGTCCTCTTGCAACTAGACGCTCAAAGTGAGTGTCACGCTTTTCAATAAAGCGGGAGACATCATCTTCTGCGCCCTTGATATAGGCGGCAAGTTCTACTCGCGCAGCTTCGCCTTCACCGGTTAGGTCGGTTCGATCAAAAACATTCCACGCCCGCAGAACTGGGGCAACAACATCTTCTAAATGGAGTTGCAGGTCATAAATTCCAGCAAGGGCAATGCCAACCGACTTACGACCCCAACCAGGCATGCCAGCACCAGGCATTTGGAAGTTGGTTACGACATCTTTAATCGCGATCATCGCGGCATTTGGTTCGAGATCCAAGGCTTTTCCTAGAAGGTTTCGATAGAAGAGCATGTGAAGATTTTCATCTAGCGCAACGCGGGCCAACATTCCTTCAGCAATATCATCATTGGCAATACGTCCGGTATTTCGGTGAGAAATACGAGTAGCTAGCTCTTGGAAGGAGACATAGGCAACGGTGTGCAACATATCGTTGTCGTATGGAGTTTCATAGCCAACCTGCATGTGAGCCATACGTAAATCTTCGAGTTCATTTGGATCAACGCCACGAGTTGCCATTAAGTAATCGCGAATAACAATTGAGTGGCGCGCTTCTTCAGCGGTCCAACGATTGATCCAAGTATTCCATGCGCCTTCGCGGCCCATGGAAAGTGCAATCTCCGTGTGATAACTAGGAAGATTATCTTCGGTAAGCAAATTTAATACCAAAGAATCTTGAGCGATAGCAGTCAATTTTGAATCTTTAGCTTCCCAAGCATCGCCATTTAGTGGGCCAGGAAAATTACGACCTTCACTCCATGGGACATACTCGTGTGGATACCAATCTTTGGCTATCTTCATATGGCGTTCTAATTCAACGGCGACCGCTGGTTCTAGGTCGCGAATTAATCGCGTCTGGATCTTTGGGTCGATGTTGGCCATGAGTAGAACTTACCCCAGAACCTATGGTTACTCGCCAGTTATGGATAACGATTTAATTAATGATCTGGTTAATTCTTCAAATTCTGCGTACGAAGCAAGGCCTGTGTCCGACGCCACTTAGCTATCTCAGCATGGTTGCCAGATAGCAAAACTTCCGGAACCTTTAACCCGCGCCACTCTTGTGNCTTGGTGTAGTTGGGATATTCAACAAGGGTGCCATCAGAATTAGTCAAAGTGTGTGACTCTTCGGTTAAAGATTCTGGATTACCAATAACGCCTGGAATCAATCTAATGATTGCCTCCATGATTACCAATGTTGCAACTTCCCCGCCACCTAGTACGTAGTCACCAATCGAAATTTCACGCACTTTAAAATTTGGGGCGCTTTGATAAAAATCAGTGACGCGAATATCAATTCCTTCATATCGGCCGCAAGCAAAGATTAGATGCTCGGATTCCACGAGTTCTTGCGCCAAAGCCTGGGTAAGTTTTTCACCAGCTGGTGTTAAGACAATGAGTTCGTGAGTGAGATTTGGATTTTGCAAAGCTACTTCATCAATCGCCTTGCCCCATGGCTCCGGCGACATAACCATGCCGGCGCCACCTCCGTAAGGAGTGTCATCTACCGAGCCGTGAATATCTGAAGTCTGCGCGCGTAGGTCATGAATGCCGACCTCAATCAAGCCAGCCTTTTTTGCCTTGCCGATTAGAGAAAGTTCTAAGGGCGCAAAATACTCTGGGAAAATTGTGATTACATCAAAGCGATTACTCATCAAGCAATCCTTCTGGCGGAATAACGCGAATTTTCTTATTGACCACATCCACATCTGGCACGATCGCCTTCACAAATGGGATAAGTACATCCTTGCCGTTATATTCAACGGCTAATAAATCTTGACCTGGCAGATTTACAACCTCTATTACAGGGCCAAGTTCTAATCCGCTATCGGTTGTGACAATACAACCTAGTAATTCCTGAACGTGAAAGTCATCTTCGGTTGAATCGGCATGGATATCAACATCAGCGAGAAGTAAGACGTTGCGGAAGTTTTCGATCTGGTTGCGATCGGAGATACCTTCAAAACCCAAGAGTAGGGTTCCGTTGTGATCTCTTGCAGAGGAGATTGTTAATGGACCAAGATTTGTTGGGTCGGTTTGAAGGACTGACCCAACATAAAATCTATCTTCTGGTTGATCTGTGCGAACTTCGATTGTTGCTTCGCCAAGAACTCCATGTGCGCGCCCAATTCGAGCAACGACTAGAAGCACTTTTAACGAGCCTCGTCGGCCTCGATGAGATCAACGCGAACTGAGCGACCAGCAATCGCACTTACAACAGTACGTAGTGCGCGAGCAGTACGACCGTTGCGACCAATTACTTTGCCAATATCATCTGGATGAACGCGAACCTCAAGAGTGGTTCCACGACGATGATCCTTAGTGGTGATTACGACATCACCAGGATTATCGACGATGCCCTTAACTAGATGTTCTAGAGCTTCATCAATCATGGTTATTCGGCAGCCGCTTCTTCTGCTGGAGCTTCTTCAACTACAGGTGTTTCGACAACTGCTTCTGCCACTGGAGCTTCTTCGACTACAGGTGTTTCGACCACTGCTTCTGATGCAGGAGTTTCTGCCACTGGAGCTTCTTCAACTGCAGGTGCAGCCTTAGCAGCTAACTTGTCAGCAGCCTTCTTCTTTAAAGTTGTTGCGCCATCTGCTGGCTCATTTTGTGCTTCCTTAACCGCAGCTTCGTAAGCAATTAACTTGCTTGGCTTTGGTGCAATCTTGCGAAGGGTTCCTTCGGTTCCTGGAAGGCCCTTAGCCTTTTGCCAGTCACCGGTAATTTTTAGAAGTGCCTCTACAGCTTCGGTTGGTTGTGCACCAACAGACATCCAATACAAAGCGCGTTCTGATTTAACTTCAATAAGTGAAGGCTCTGTACTTGGTGAATAACGACCGATCTCTTCAATCGCGCGAGAGTTACGAGCTGCGCGTGAATCCGTAACAACAATACGGAAGTGAGGAGTACGGATCTTTCCTAAACGCATTAAACGAATTTTTACGGCCACGAAGGCTTTCTCCTTGAGTTTGGCGGCAATCCATATCCATGACAGTGGGAGCGTCACTTCAATTTCAAACCTATTTTTTATCGCTGTGCCGGTTTGGCCCAGATCGCTTGGGGGTAGAGGGCCCCTAGCAGGTGGCCAATTCTGCCAGCCACGGGGTCAGATCCCAAATTGAGGCGGTTAGCTTTCCAGTGCACGCTTAGCTGGATTACCAGAACGCGATTTCTTCTTTGGTGGTTGAACTGGCTTGGAAATTGCTGGCGCCGCCATCCCCGGTGGCATCTGCATTCCTGGTGGCATCTGCATGCCGCCCTTACCGGTGCGCATCTGACGCATCATCTTCTGGGCCGCTTGGAAACGGTCGACAAGTGAGTTCACATCAGAAACTGCGCGGCCACTTCCCTTTGCGATGCGGGCTCGTCTTGAACCATTTAAAACTTTTGGATCATTGCGTTCGATTGGCGTCATTGACTGAACAATCGATTGTGTCTTTATTAATTCGTTATCATCAAATTGTTCGAGTTGCTTCTTTATGGCGCCCGAATTTGCCCCCGGAATCATTCCAAGTAGCTTGGTCATCGACCCCATCTTCTTCATGGCTTCTAGCTGCGAGAGGAAATCATCCAAAGTGAAATCTGCACCTTCGATAAATTTCTTCTCAAACTTCGCAGTGGTTTCAGCATCCATTGCGCTCTTTGCCGTCTCGGCCAGAGTCTGAATATCTCCAAGACCCAAAATTCGAGAAGCCAAACGATCTGGGTAGAAGAGATCGAAATCGCTTACCTTTTCACCGGTCGCAGCGAACATGATTGGCTTGCCAGTAATTTGGGTAATTGAAAGCGCCGCGCCACCGCGGGCATCACCATCTAGTTTCGTTAAAACAACGGCATCAAAGCCAACGCCATCTAAAAACGCCTGCGCTGTGCGAACCGCATCTTGGCCCACCATCGCATCAACCACATAAAGGACTTCATCAGGATTAACCGCATCGCGAATATCGCGTGCTTGTTGCATCAATTCTTGATCAATACCCAATCGACCTGCGGTATCTACAATGACAATGTTATGTAATTTATCCTTGGCAAACTTGATGCCATCTTTTGCCACCCGAATTGGATCACCAACTCCGTTACCTGGTTCCGGTGCAAATACGGGAACTCCAACCGACTCCCCTACAACTTGGAGTTGGGTTACCGCATTTGGTCGTTGTAAATCTGAGGCGATCAAGATTGGTGTATTTCCCTGATCCTTTAACCATTTAGCCAACTTGCCAGCTAGCGAGGTTTTACCTGCGCCTTGCAGGCCAGTAAGCAAAATAACTGTAGGCGGATTTTTTGCTAGGCGAATTCGCCTAGCGCTGCCACCGAGAATTGCAGTTAGTTCTTCGTTAACGATATTAAATATTGCCTGCGATGGGTTGGTTGATTTATTTACATCATCTAGCACCGCAAGTGATCGATCTTCGATCTGCTTTACAAAAGCCTCGGCTACCGAAATGGCTACATCCGAATCCAGTAAGGCTAGCTTTATCTCATTTGCAATATCCGATAAATCTCCGGACTTGAGCCGTCCCTTATTGCGCAGCGCAGAGAAAGCGCCAGCAAATTTATTAGAAAGGGATTCAAACATGGGGCAATCCTACTAGGTGCCACAGGTGAGAAATTAACTTGCAGTTAGTTGGAGGTTAGCAAGATATTTTCAACTTGATTTGCCAATAACTTGGCTTGCGCCTCACTAAGTGCGCTTCCTGAGATATCTGAAACATAAAGCGTGTCAAAGGCCTCGGCTCCTAGAGTTGAAACTATTGCAGCATTTATATCGACGCCAAATCGAGAGATTGCCTTTGCCACAGTAAATAAAACTCCGGGGCGATCATGCATTCGAACTTCGATTACCGTTGCATTTGTCGCAATGTCATTAGTTGCCGAAACAATCGGTGGCGGGGTTGGGATTCCGGGATACTTTCGATAACTATTTACTCGCTCGTCAATGCGTTTGGCTAAATCTATTTCCCCATTTAAGCCACGTTGAATTAGCTCTAATAGTTTGTCGGCTTCAGGATATTCCGCATTTGGATCAGGGGAAACAGTCCAACGCATTACAGCAACATCATCAGTGGTCTTGGTGCGGGCAGATCTAACTTCCAATCTTGAAATGGTAAACACTCCAGCCACAACTGAAAGCAACCCAACTTGATCGCGGGCAATAATCTCAACATCAACCACGCCACCACTTGAGGTAAGTTTTAGATTCAAATCTGACTCTAGATTTGCTGGCGGCGTCAATTCCGGTTGCGCCACTGGTTTAGTCCCAGCCATGGCGGAGAGAACTCGACTAACTAAAGATGCGACGAGTCCGGCTTTCCAATCACTCCACGCCGACCGGCCAGTTGCCTCACCGTCGGAAATACTCAGGGCATGAAGCAGTTCGAGGGTATCTGGATTAGCTACCTTCTCGGCGACAAATTGAATTGTTTGAGGATCATCTAGGTCACGTCTGGTTGCAACAGTAGAAAGCAGGAGATGTTCTTTTACAAGTAGCGCCAGAACTTCTGCATCCTCTTTTGAAAAACCAATTCGTATCGCAAGCGGTTCAATTAATTCCGCGCCATATTCCGAGTGATCTAACCCGGCATAACCCTTGCCGATATCGTGAAGTAGCGCCGCAACTAGCAACAAATCTGGTCGCTTTACCGTGCGGGTTAAGGCAGCTGCATGAACCGCAGTTTCAAGCATATGTCGATCAACGGTGTGATGATGCAGAACATTTCGTTGTGGAAGAAATCGAACGTGTCCCCACTCGGCAATCCATTGCTCTATCAAGCCCTCTTGATCCAAGGCTTCAAATACTCGAATCATCTCTTTACCGGCGCCAATTAACGAGACTAAATCCTCGCGAGCCTGGCGCGGCCATGGAGTTGGGAGGTTGGCAAAATTCTCCGCCATCGCGATACAAGCATCAATTGAAAGTGGAACTCCCCGTTGCGCGGCGGCCGCTGCTGCTCGAAGCCCAATCTCTGGATCACTTCCTAAGTCATAACCACTTTCGATAGTGATTTCATTCTTATCCAGCACTAGGCCCTTTGCGATTTTAACTGCACTCTTTCTTTTAAAAAATGATTTGCTGCCTTCATGGTCTAAGCGATGCCAGGTTAAATCCATTACATAATCAACGGTTCGAGCCGCCTTGGCAATATCTAACATGAGCGCGTCAGCATCTGCATATTGCATTATTTCTGCAACTTGATCTTGTTCTGTAAGCATCAGCTGATCACGTGGTTTGCTCAGAATTGAGTGAAGCACATCTCGAACATTTGCCAAAAGCGCTTCTGCAACACCAATCCGATCAAGTGAAATGTTAAGTACTCCGGCGGCATCAATTGCTCGTAGCGCCGTAATATCGCGCAGTCCACCACGTGCCTCTTTTAAATCTGGCTCCAGTAAAAAAGCAAGTTCGCCAGTTCGTTCGGCTCGCTCTTTGATTGCCGCTTTAACCTTAGGAAAATTCCTTCGATAATCTTTACGCCAATCTTCATTCGAATCGGTTAAGACCGAATCGAATAGCTCTCGATTTCCAGCAACCAGTCGAAGATCTAACAAGCCCATAGCCACGCGAATATCTTCATTCGCAATTTCACGCGTCTGTGATCTAGTTCGAACTGAATGATCTACTGCTCTCCCGCTTGACCAAAGTGGATAGAGAAAAGTATTTACAAACTCGGTTAATCGCTCAGTCTTCTCTGAGCCAGCATGCAAAATCAAAAGATCTAAGTCAGAGCCTGGAGAAAGTTCGCCTCGGCCATAACCCCCAACAGCGCAAAGTGTGACCGAATTTGCATCAGATAACTTCGCACTTGCCGCGGAAATAAAAGAACCCGAGAGTTCAGTGTCGATCGTTGCCGATCGTTCTCTGCGCTCTCGAGTTCCCATGTCTCCTATATTAACTAGTCATGTAACAACTAGTCATGTAACAACTAGTCATGATTTAACTAGATTGCATCAACTCCGCGCTCGCCCGTGCGAACACGAACGATGTTATCTACAGGTGAAGACCAAACTTTTCCATCGCCAATTGCGCCGGTTGAAGCCGCCTTGACTATTACATCAATAACTTTTTCAACTTCTGCAGTGTCGACAAGAACTTCCAGGCGCACCTTTGGCACAAGATCGACGGTGTATTCAGCGCCGCGATAGACCTCTGTGTGTCCACGTTGACGTCCAAAACCACTCGCCTCAGAAACCGTCATTCCAGTGATTCCAAAAGCTTGAAGGGCAGTCTTTACATCATCTAACTTAAATGGCTTGATGATTGCGGTAATTAGTTTCATTTATTTCACCAGTCCTTAGTTAGCTGTCTCGTAAGCGGATTCGCCATGTTGCGAACGATCTAGACCTTCATATTCAGCCTCTTCAGAGATGCGTAGTCCGACGGTCTTATCCATTATCTGCGCCAAGATGTAGGTCGCAATAAATGAGTACGCAACAACGGCTAGTACTGCCACCGCTTGATGTCCCATCAAAGTCCAACCACCCTTGTAGAAGAAACCATTAGCTCCTGCGGAGTTAGTCATCTTGGTTGCAAAGAGACCAATTAGAAGGGCGCCAAGTACGCCGCCAACTAAGTGAACTCCTACAACATCAAGGGCATCATCAAACTTGAACTTATTCTTCAAGCCAACGGCCAAGCAACAGATAATTCCAGCTGCAAAACCGATTGCGATTGATCCCATAGGGCTTACGAAACCGCAAGCAGGAGTAATTGCAACTAGACCTGCTACAGCGCCAGATGCCGCGCCGAGAGTTGTTGCATGGCCATCACGAATCTTTTCAGTTAACAACCAGGCAAGTAGTGCAGCTCCAGTTGCGGTGTTGGTATTAACAAATGCGAAGGCAGAAAGAGTATTTGCACCCAACGCTGATCCGGCGTTAAAGCCAAACCAACCAAACCAGAGAAGACCGGCGCCTAGCAAAACGAAAGGTACGTTGTGTGGACGCATACGTTCTTTTGGCCAGCCCTTGCGCTTTCCTATTACAAGAACAACGGCGAGTGCGGCTGCACCAGCATTGGCATGCACAACGGTTCCACCAGCGAAGTCGAGCGCGCCTAATTTAAATAACCAGCCACTTGGTGAGAAGACCCAGTGAGCAACTGGTGCATAAACCAAGATTAACCAGAGCCCGCTAAATACGGTCCATGCGCCAAACTTAATACGGTCTGCCGTTCCACCAGTTATAAGTGCTGGAGTAATAATCGCAAACATTAATTGAAATGCGCAAAATACCAATGGCGGAATTGTTAGCGTTTCAAATCCAGTTGCTTGTTGCCATATGTGGTTGAGGCCAAATTGGTGAAGATCACCGATCCACTTTCCTTTTCCACTAAATGCCAAGCTATAAACACCAGTAATCCAAAGAACGCTTACAACGCCCATGGTTACATAGTTTTGTGCCAACATGCCCAATACATTCTTTGAGCGAACCATGCCACCGTAGAAGAAGGCAAGACCAGGTGTCATAAGAAGTACGAGCGCTGCGGCAACGATAATCCAAGCGGTATCGCCGGTATTGAAATTCATTTTTGCTCCAAACTTTTCAGCTTTGTTTAGGAGTTACTCGCCATTGAGATGACCGTAGATTGCCCAACCTTGATTACGGGAGGGTGCCTAATTGCGTTTCGTTTGGGTGACAGTTTTCGCCCATTTGTTACAAACCTATTAACAGCGCTGGAAAACAGAGCGCGTTTACGCTTGGAATAACCCCTGTAGGTATGTGGTGGCATCAAAGGCGGCGAAATCCCCCGCCCCCTCCCCGGTTCCGATGAACTTAATGGGAATTTTGGTTTCCCGTTCGATCGCAAGGGCGATGCCGCCCTTTGCCGAGCCATCTAATTTGGTCAAAATTAAACCAGTAACCGAGACGCTCTCTGCGAAAATCTTTGCTTGGTTAATTCCATTCTGCCCAGTTGTGGCATCAACGACTAATAGCACCTCATCAACCGGAGTTAGCTTTTCAATAACTCGGCGAACTTTTCCAAGTTCATCCATTAAATCGGATTTTGTATGCAATCTTCCAGCAGTATCAACTATTAAGTAACTGGCATTACTTTCCTTCGCTGCCGCGGCGCCATTAAAAGCAACTGATGCCGGATCGCCATTTTGTGGCCCAGCTACTACTTCAAGATTTAACCGGGCGCCCCAAGTTTGCAACTGCTCTGTAGCTGCGGCGCGAAAGGTGTCGGCAGCTGCAAGAACAACCTTCGCACCATCGTTATTGAGTAGTGATGCAAGTTTGGCGGTCGATGTTGTTTTACCTGTGCCGTTAACTCCAACCACCATCACGGTTGTTAATCGATCGCTATTTGATGCAAGCTGCCTTGAATTTGTACTTAGCCAGCTAGATAAGGCGCTAGTTAAAGAACTTTCAATATCTTCCCCGCGCTCTTTCTTTGCGAGTTCAATAATCTCACTAACGCCTTTGACTCCCAGATCAGATTCAATGAGTGCTCGCTCAAGTTCTTGCCAATCACTTGCCGATATTTGCGAACCACTCTCGCCTTTAACCTTGGCAATTAATCGGCTAAATAAACCCATTTCTTAAATTAAGAAGCGCTTTCAGATTCGCGAAGACGTTGAGAGATAACTTCAGAAACTCCATCGCCGCGCATGGTGACGCCATAAAGCGCATCGGCGATTTCCATCGTGCGCTTTTGGTGAGTAATAACAATAAGTTGTGACTTCTCGCGAAGTTCTTCAAAGACTCCTAGTAGGCGACCAAGGTTTGTGTCATCCAAAGCTGCTTCAACTTCATCCATTACATAGAACGGACTTGGGCGAGCCTTAAAGATTGCAACTAGAAGTGCGACGGCGACCAATGATCGCTCTCCGCCAGAGAGAAGTGAGAGCCGCTTAACGCGCTTTCCTGGTGGGCGGGCCTCAACATCGACTCCAGCGTTCATCAAATCTTCTGGATTGGTCATAATCAAACGACCATCGCCACCTGGAAATAGTCTGGCAAATATCTTCTCAAATTCACGAGCAGTGTCGTCGTATGCCTCTTTGAAGATCTGCTGCACCTTATCGTCTACTTCTTTAACGATATCTAAGAGATCCTTCTTCGTTTTCTTCAAATCTTCTAATTGTTCGGCTAGATAGCGCAGACGTTCTTCAAGGGATGAATACTCTTCAAGAGCCAACGGATTGATCTTGCCTAGAAGTGCAAGGGAGCGTTCGGCTGAGGCTAATCGCTTCTCTTGTTGATCACGACGATATGGAATTAATTCACCCGGAACAAAGTTTCCTTCTTCATCTTCAACAAAAGTAGGCACATCATTAACCGGGCCATATTCATTGACCAAGGTTGTTACATCAATTCCTAGCTCTTCGACAGCTCGTTGTTCAAGTTGTTCGATCCGCAATCTTTGTTCTGCGCGAGCAATTTCATCGCGATGAACGCTAGAGGTTAGGACTTCTAATTCAGATGTTAGTTCACGGCTGCGTACACGTATGGCTAGGACTTCTGATTCGCGTTCAGAACGTGCAATCTCTAGTCGCTCGCGTTCGGCCGCCGCCTTTGAAATAGATACTTCGATCTGAATTAAAGTCTCATAAGCAGCATCAGCGATTGATTGCGCGGTTAGCGCCGCAACGCCGCGTTGTTCGCGTCTAGTCACGGCCTTGGTGGCAGATTCGCGTTCGTTTGTCGCGGCTTGCTCTAGTGATAGAGCGCGTTGCGCGATGGCGCTTACTCGCTCTTCTAGCGTACGAAGATTTAGGCGGGCTTCTACTTCTGAAGATCTAGAAGCAGAAACTCGAGAACGAAGATCCTCAAGGTGTGTTAAATCAGGTTCTGCCGGTTCTTGATGAGATTCAAATTGCCCGATCGCTGCAGCTAAGTCAGCTTCATCAGATGTGCGTTGGGTATTGGCCTCAACCAAAGAGGCGCTAATGCGTTCTACTTCTGCTTGGGCGCTCTTTACATTCTGCCCAGCCACCGCCATTTGTTCGGCCAGTCCAGACATTCGCGCATCTGACTCATTTAACTTTGAGAGCGCTAGATCATGAATATTTTTACGTGAGCTCAAGGTCTCATTCGCTCTAGCAAGTTCGAACTTCAGAGAATCGCAAGTGGCAATAGCTGCTTGTAATTCATTCTCGGTCTTATCGATCATTGCTGAAATTTCAATCGCCGAATTTGCAGAACTTGAACCACCTCGAACGCGAATTCGGCTTAGTACATCGCCATCACGAGTAATTGCAATTACAGATGGATCTGCATTTAGCGCGCTCTCTGCCTCTTGCAGATTTTCTACTGCTACAAATCCAGATAAGAGCGAAGCGATAGCCTGCGAAACTTCACTTGATGAGACCAGGCTAGCTAGTGAGGTAAAACCACTTGGGATTGATCGAGATGATCCGGTGAAACCAGAATCGCCATCTACAACCAAGAGTTCGGATTGGCCGGCGCCTTCGCGCTTTAACAAAGTCAGCGCAGATACTGCAGAAGAAACATCAGAAACAACTACTGCATCAGAAAGTGGCCCAAGCGCAGCGGCAACTGCAGCTTCCCAACCTTTTGAGACTGAGATTAATGAAGATAGTCGACCACGAGTTCTAGTTGCGGAAGACAGAATAACTCCGGAGCCATCGCGTAAAACCAAACTCTCTTGCAGTGCACGAACTCTCGCTTCAAGTGAGGAACGATCACGGTTGGCCTGCGATTCCTTCTCTTGTAATTGTGTTAATTCCTTTTGGGCAACTTCCAATGAACTCTTGGCGCTTTCGTAATCTTGATCTAACCCTGGTTCACCAGCATCTACCGATGCAATCTGAGTTTCTAGTAATGCAAACTCTTCTTGGAAATTTTGTAATCTGCTTGCCGCTTCATCACGTGATTTGGTGAGACGAGTAATTTCTGCATTTGTTGCATCTATGCGAGAGCGAAGTCCGTTGATGTGTCCCTCTTGACGGGCGGTACCTTCTCGTTGATCTGCGATTGCTCGAAGCGCAGCAGATACTGAATTTTCTTCGGCGACTAACTGCGCCTCTAAATTGTGAAGTTCTTGCGTCAGTGCGGTTAACGCGGTTGTTGCGGTGGCAACGGCACCTTGTTGTTCGCTCTCTTCAAGCCGTAGAACTCTTGCTTCATTATCAAGGGCTTCTGGATCGCGACCACTTGCCCGCGCCTCATCCGCCTCCTCCGATAGGAATCTGGCACGCTCCGAAGATAGATTTTGAATTCCGCGGAATTTTTCGCGTTGAGCGGTAAGTTGATAGAAATTCTCTTGAGCGCGAATAAGCAAAGGATTCTCGGTAGCTGAAATTCGATCGAGTTCTTCTTCGCGAGCTCGCGCGGCATTTAATTCGCTTTCAACGCTATCTTTGCGAGCGCGAAGTGAAGTCTCATCTGCTACTTCGGCATCAACGGTAGAGCGAAGTTGAATTAGATCATCGGCCAAAATGCGAAGTCGGGCATCACGTACATCAGATTGAATAACCGATGCCTTTCGAGCTACTTCTGCTTGCTTGCCAAGCGGCTTTAGTTGCCGACGAAGTTCGACGGTTAAATCTTGGATACGGGCCAGGTTGGTCTGCATCGAATCGAGTTTGCGAAGCGCCTTCTCTTTACGTTTACGGTGCTTTAAAACTCCGGCGGCTTCTTCAATAAAGGCCCGGCGTTCCTCTGGATTTGCCAGCAAGATCGCATCTAGTTGACCCTGACCAACAATCACGTGCATCTCTCGACCAATTCCAGAGTCAGAGAGCAGTTCTTGAATATCTAGGAGTCGAGTCTGTTCACCATTTAATTGGTATTCACTCGCGCCATTTCTAAAAAGGATTCTCGAGATTGTCACTTCGGTGAAATCGATAGGCAAAACGCCTGAGGTGTTATCGATAGTTACAGCGACTTCGGCGCGACCAAGCGGCGCTCGGCCAGAGGTGCCGGCGAAAATTACATCTTCCATCTTTCCGCCACGCAAAGACTTGGCGCCCTGTTCACCCATAACCCAAGAAAGGGCATCAACCACATTTGATTTTCCAGAGCCATTTGGACCAACCACGCAGGTAATACCTGGCTCGAAATTGAGCGTCGTGGCAGAGGCAAAGGATTTAAATCCCTTGAGGGTCATGCTCTTCAAATACACAAGCGCAACCTATCGGAAATTGAGGGGCTACTTTCCGCTCTTACGCGGTGTGGGCTGACATTTTGGGCAAAAATGGGAGGATCGATTGGAAAATGAGATCCGTTTAATGGCGGTGCCACACCTCGGGCAGGGCTCGCCTTCTTGGCCGTAGACCGCCAGCGACCTCTCGAAATACCCGCTCTCGCCATTTACATTTATATATAGATCATCAAATGAGGTGCCGCCCTGACTTAGCGCCTCGGTCATGACTTCGCTCGCACATTGAATTAGCTCTTGGATCTTTGCGCTCTTTAATTTTTCTATTCGAGTTTCCGGATGGATCCTTGCCCGCCAAAGAGATTCATCGGCGTAAATATTTCCAACCCCGCTTATTACCTCTTGATCTAACAAGGCCTTCTTCACCTGCGTTTTACGAGCGCTAAAACGATTCACCGCTCTTGTTAAATCAAACTCCTCATCAAATGGATCTAGCGCGATATGAGCTGCTGAGGAGGGCACACCATCGCTAAGAGTTTCTACCGATAACCAACCAAAGGTTCGTTGATCGATAAAACGAAGTTCATTTCGCTTCATCACAAAACGTGCCCGCAGGTGCTTCTCATCGGCAGCTGATTTAGGTTGAATCAAGAATTGCCCACTCATTCCGAGGTGAGCCACAAGTACTTCTGGGCGATTAAAGGTGAGCCAGAGAAATTTGCCTCGGCGATTTACTTCCAGAACCTTGGCACCGCTTAAAGATTCAATGCGAGCTAAGGAATTCTTAGATGTTGCTCGTTCGTGCCTAACCTCGATCTTTTTAAATTTCTCGCCGACTATATTCGCTGCAAGGCCTCGGCGTACTGTCTCAACCTCTGGAAGTTCGGGCATTTAGCGCATCATAAGCAATGCGCGCAACGGCCTGTTCTGCCTCACGCTTGCTCTTGCCATGTCCAGTTTCGAATTTCTCACCTGAGAGCAGCACCTGTGCCATAAAGCTTTTATCGTGATCTGGCCCCGTCTCAGAAACTATATATTCCGGGGAAGAGAGTGCGAGTGATGCTGCTAATTCTTGGAGTGCGGTTTTTGCATCAACGCCAACGCCCATCTCATTTGCATTAGTTATTACTGGTCGAAACCAATTTAAAATAACTTTCGAAGTCTTATCAAAACCTTGATCTAAGTAAATAGCGCCAACTAGGGCCTCAAGCGAATCGGCCAAAATAGAATTCTTATCTCGTCCGCCAGAACTTTCTTCGCCTTTGCCGATCCGCAGATATTCGCCAAGTTTTAAATCACGAGCTATCTGAGCAAGTGCTTTTGTATTTACAACGCCAGATCGAAGTGGTGAAAGTTTGGACTCATCTAAATCCGGAAAGGTTGTATAAAGTTCTTGAGTAACAACTAAGCCAAGGACACTGTCTCCCAAAAATTCCAGGCGTTCATTTGTTGGGATACCACCAAGCTCATAAGCAAAAGAGCGGTGAGTTAAAGCAAGTTCAAGCAAGCCACTTGAAATTTCAATTCCAAGCGATGCGCTTAAGCCTTGGTACAGATCAAACCTCTAGGACTTGGCGGCGGTTATATGTTCCGCAAGTTGGGCATGCTGTGTGTTGCAACTTTGGTTGTTGGCATTGCGCACATGTTGCGATTGCAGCAGGAGTTGTTTTCCATGCGCTACGGCGATGACGTGTACGGGAGCGAGACATTTTTCGCTTTGGTACTGGCATGGTGGCACCCTTTCAAAAACGGTTTAAATCTGGCTTCTTTCGCCCGAACTTCGAGCAGGGGGTAAGTATCGCCTATCCCCCAGCAATTTCCAAAATGAGCATCGGCCGTAGCTGGAGAGCCTCTGGGCTACTCAGGTAGGCCCTCTAGTTTTCCCTTTAAATTTTCAAGTCCGGCCCAGCGGATATCTCCTTTTCCATGGTCGTGATCCTCTGGAAGTTCGATCCACTTAACGCCGCAATCCGGGCAGAGCCCTGGGCAATCTGGCGAACACAATGGATTGATCGGAAGGTTCAAAATAATTGCATCGCGAATTGGACCATCCAAATCAATATCATCGCCAATCATTTGGCGAACTTCATCCTCTAAGTCATCTTCCTCTTCTTCGGCAGGTTTGCGCGCCTTATGGTGCTTGGCCTTCTTTCGCGCTTGGCGTAGATCTTCTTGATATTCAAAGAGCTCTTGAAAGCTTTCATCGACCTCGTAGGCAACTGGATCTAGGCAGCGGCCACACTCTCCGGTAGCTAGCGTTCTTACATTTGCACTGGCAAGTACGCCATCTGCCACCGATTCGATCTTTAAATCAATTTCGATTAACTCATCTTTTGCAATTGCCAAGACATCAAAACCCAAAACTTCGTGCTCGGATATATCTAACTCATATTCGCGCATCTCGCCAGGACGCCTTGGAAGATCATGAGTGTTAAATAAAAATGGATTTCTTGGCATTTAAAAGTTATTTCTTGTCAGAAAGTTGCGCAAGTAAAGCTTTTGAATCTACGCCAGCCAAGCTATCGCGACCACGAGCAACAACATCCATGGTCTTGGTCAAAATAACTTCTAATGTAGCAAGTCGGGAATCAACGTAAGCATCAATCTCTTCTTGTTGAACTTCAGCTTCATCTTGAACCTCATCCAAAATCTTCTTCGCTTCCTTGCGAGCTGCAGCAACGATCTCGGTCTGCGCAACCATTGAGGCAACTTCAGCTCGAGCATGTTCGATCAATTGATCGGCCTGCACTCTGGCATCTTCTAGAATCCCATCACGTTCGCGAAGAATCTTCTGAGCAAGGTCCAAATCTGATGGGAAAGCGTTCTTTGCGCCTTCTAGGATTTCAACTAATTCACCACGGTGCAATACGCAACTGGCAGAAAGTGGAACGCCACGAGCTTCCTCGACCATGGTGATCGCGTTTTGCAAGCGATTAATAACATCCATTTTCTTACCTCCTATTTGGCTTTCAATTATTTAGCTTTCAATTATTTCGATTTCAATCGACTCTTGAGTCGATCCAATAAAACCGCCGGAATATAGCTAGAGACATCGCCGCCAAAACTAGCGATCTCCTTTACAAGAGATGATGAGAGAAATGAGTGGGCCGGTGCGGTGGACATGAACAAGGTCTCAACGCCCTGCAATTGGAGATTGATCTGAGACATTTGAAGTTCATAATCAAAATCGGTTACAGCTCGAAGGCCCTTTACGATCATTGGAATCTCATTCTGCTTGCAATAATCCACGAGCAGGCCAGACCATGAATCCACCGTTACATTTGAATATTCTTTGGTGACCTCTTGAATCATCGAGATACGTTCTTCAACAGTAAAGAGGGTCTTCTTAGTTTGATTTACTAGAACCGCGATCACAACTTCATCGAAGATCGATGAGGCTCTTTTGATGATATCTAAATGCCCAAAAGTAATTGGATCAAAGGATCCAGGGCAGACAACGCGTTTCACGGCAAAACGCTAGCAGAATATCCGCCGTAGAAGATACTTCCTTGTCCATATGAGCGGATCTTCTCCTGAATAAATGGGCTAGGCCAGTTAAATGGCTTCATCTTGGTTTCACGCTCGATGGCGACAATCCCATTTCGCTTCAATAAATTATTTTCATAAATATCGGTTAGCAATTTCTCAATAACTAAATTTGCAACTTCATATGGCGGATCCATAAAAATAATGTCGAATGAGATTTGATGAGGCGCCGCCACAAATCGTTCTGCAGTAGTAGAAATTACGGAAAATTTTCCAGCTGGGTTCTTAACTAATTCAAAATTTTGGGTTGCGATTCGAGCCGTTGGTTCGTGATCTTCTACTGAAAATACATTTGCCGCGCCTCTAGATAGCGCTTCCACACCTACTGCTCCGGAACCAGAGTAAAGGTCGAGAAAATTCAATTCATTCATGGAACCAAACTCGGATTCAAGTGAAGAGAAGAGTCCTTCGCGCGCCCGATCTGAAGTTGGCCGAGTTTTTTCGGTAGGAGAAAAGAGCGTTTTCCCTTTTGAAGATCCGGCAATTATTCGCATTAAAAGTTAACCCTTATCCAAGAAATCTGAACTCTCTTCGGCCTTCAATAACGATACTTCATTAGCTAGGTTGGGAAAACTTGCCAGCGTTGGATCCTTGGAAATTAACTTGGTTGCAACGGTTCTAGCGGATTCAATTAACTCTTCATCTCGCAAAACTCGAAGGAGACGTAAGTGCGACTTGGTTCCAGATTGTGCCTTGCCCAAAACATCACCCTCGCGACGTTGATCTAAATCGATCCGCGAAAGTTCAAAGCCATCTAAAGTGCCGGCGACTGCTGTAAGTCTGGCCATCGATGGCGAATCTTCACTGGCGCCAGAAACTAATAAACAAAGTCCGGGGGCGCTTCCTCGGCCAACCCGTCCACGTAATTGATGGAGTTGTGAGACGCCAAATCGATCAGCATCCATAATCACCATCATTGTTGCATTTGGAACGTCTACGCCAACTTCGATGACGGTTGTAGAGACCAAAACATCTATCTGACCACTTGCAAATGCCGCCATCGTTTCATCTTTAAGTTCGGCGCTTTGGCGACCATGAAGCGGCGCCAATTTCAAACCTTTTAGAGCCCCGGTTGCTAGTTCTGGCGCGAGTTCTTCAACACTTGCCATATCTCCTTCGCCAGCAAATTCCTCGGCCGATATTTCATCGCCCATCAACTTTGCAAAAGCGATCTCTTTCTCGGTGATCTTTACCTTTGTCTCATCTCGCTCGGGTGCCACGATTCGTGGTGCAACGATGTAAGCCTGATGACCCTTCGCAACCTCTTCTCTTACCCGTTCCCAGGCGCGATCTAAATAATGAGGCTTTGCCAATACTGGAATTACGTGAGTTGTGATTGGTGATCTGCCTGAAGGAAGTTGGCGCAGCGTTGAAATATCTAGATCGCCAAAGATGGTCATCGCAACTGTGCGTGGAATAGGAGTTGCGGTCATAACTAATAGGTGTGGCGGCAATTTAGCCTTCATTCGCAAGGCATCACGTTGTTCAACGCCAAATCGATGTTGTTCATCGACAACAACTAAAGCCAGATCCGCGAATTCAACGCCCTCGCTTAGAAGGGCATGCGTTCCTATAACAATTCCAGCTAGGCCGTTAGCAATCTGCCCTAGCGCCTCCTTCTTTGCAGCGGTACTCATGGAGCCAGTAAGAAGGGCTACTTGCGTTCCTTCACCACTTCCTTGCAACGTTCCGGCTAGAGCTAACTCGCCCAACATTTTTGTGATTGTTTTGAAATGTTGCTGCGCTAAAACTTCAGTCGGAGCGAGCAGTGCGGCTTGACCACCAGATTCAATAACCGAAAGCATTGCTCGAAGTGCGATTACCGTCTTGCCGGAACCAACTTCTCCCTGCAGCAAACGGTGCATTGGGTGGGGCTCTTGCATATCCCCTTCAATTTGCGAATTAATTTCGCGCTGACCTTCGGTAAATTTAAATGGCAATTTAGCTTCAAAGTTTGAGACCAGACCATTTGTTGAGATTTTTCGCGGCGTTGCAGCTAAAGCCTTCAATTCGGCTTTACGTTGCGCCAATACCAACTGCAATAAAATTGCTTCATCAAATGTCAACCTGGTTTTCGCAAGTTCTGCAGCTTCTGGTGATTCTGGCTCATGAATATTGAATAGCGCATCCTTCAAATTTGGATAGCCGAATTCGGTTATTACTTCTTCGGGCAAATAATCTGGAATATCATCGAGGCTATCTAAAATTATTGAAATACTGTTTGCGATCTTCCAAGATGGAAGTTTTCCGCCCGCGGGATAGACCGGGAGATATTTTCCGGCGAATTCTCCAACTGCGCTATTGACATCATCGCCATCTGGAATCAATTGATAATCCGGGTGTGAGAGTTGACGCTTATCTTTGAACATCCCGACCTTGCCTGCGAACATTCCCTTTTTTCCGACCTTGAGTTCTTTCTCGCGCCAAATCTGATTAAAAAAGGTAAGTGACATCTTTGCACTGCCATCGGTTACTTCAACTTCTAGAATGGTCCGGCCATTAATTCGCTTTACCGATACCTTTGATATCTCGGCAAGGACGGTTACCTCATCGCTTTCCAACAACTCAGAGATATCCGAGAGTTCACCTCGCGCCACATAACGACGCGGGTAATGCCGGAGTAAATCTTCGACGGTTTTCATTCCAAAGGTCTTATAAAAGGCCTCGGCCGTTCGATCGCCAATAACCGCCTTTAGCGGATCGGTGAGTGTGGCCATGGGGATATCTTCTCGCCAAGGAGGCCCTAAACCGCGGATTAGCCAATCCCCGCGCCTTAACGCTAATCTTGGCCCCTAGTTACAATTCACGAGTTACGAAATACGTATACGAGTTTAATTTCAAGGGAGTCAAAGATGGCCTCTAACTGCGATATCTGCGGAAAAGGACCTAGCTTCGGCAACAAGGTCTCCCACTCAATGCGAAAGACTCGTCGCCGCTGGAATCCAAATATCCAACGCATCCGCACTCTTGTTGGTGGAACACCAAAGCGCCAAAACGTTTGCTCATCTTGTCTAAAGGCTGGAAAAGTAACCCGCTAAATTAAAATTACAAAGACCCGAGGCGCAAAGCTTCGGGTCTTTTTTTATAACTAAAAAGCGGTTGTGTAACCGTTAATGGCAGGTTGTCCCCCAAGGNGAACATAGAGAACTTTGGATCCCTCTTTGAAATAACCCTCTTTAATTAAATCGATCATTGCCGCCATAGATTTACCTTCATAAACCGGATCGGTGATCATTCCCTCAAGACGCCCAACCAACTTGATTGCCGCAATCGTGTGTTCGCTAGCAACGCCATAAATTCCATCGTGCCAGCGATCCAAAAGTACGATCTCATCGTCACGAAGTTCACGCCCTAGTTCGATCAACTTTGCTGTACGAGTTGCAATGCGCTTGATTTGATCCCAAGTCTTTTCAACTGTAGCTGAAGCGTCGATTCCAATAATGTCTTGAGCACGATTGCTGTGCGCAAGGCCAGCGATCATTCCGCCTTGGGAAGAGCCGGTTACCGAACAAACAATAAAATTATCGAATTTAAAGCCAAGATCCTCCTCTTGATCTTCCAATTCAAAAGCCCAACCGGCAAAACCATGGCCACCTAATTCGTGATCCGAGGCACCGGCTGGAATTGCGTAAGGCTTTCCGCCCCTTGCAATTACATCTGCAATTGCCTCTTCCCATGACTTTCTAAAACCGATATCAAAACCAGCAGGATCTAGGCGAACTTCAGCTCCCATGATTCGGCTAAGTAAAATATTTCCAGTTTTCTCATAATTAACTTCATCCCAATCAACCCAGTGCTCTTGCACGAGTACGCACTTAAGACCTAAGTGGGCTGCAACTGCCGCAACTTGTCTTGTGTGATTTGATTGAACGCCACCGATTGAGACCAAGGTGTCGCAACCTTTGGCAATTGCATCCGCCGCAAGATATTCAAGTTTGCGAGTCTTATTTCCACCATAGGCAAGGCCTGAATTCACATCTTCGCGCTTAGCCCAAATCTCAACTTTGCCGCCAAGATGTTCGGTGAGGCGATCAAGTCGTTGGAGTGGAGATGGGCCAAAGGTTAATTTTTCCTTTGGAAAAGATTCAAGTTTAGATCTGGACATCGGGTAATCCTTTCAGAATTTATTAGAAATGGCGATAACCAGCGGCTTTTATAGTTGAAAGATTTAGTATTTCAACGCCAGTACCGCTAACAACCTTGCCTATGACGATTGCACCACTTGGAACCTTATTTGAAGTCGTGGCAACGAAAGCATGATCCTCGCCGCCATTTAAAATCCACTCCCAAACATCATTGCCAGATTGCTCGGCAAGAAATGAGAGCGTGCCAAACCCAGGCAGAGCCGCAAATAATTCTGGATCAATCTCTATTCCAACTCCCGAGGCCGTAGCAATATGGTCAAGTTCTGAGAGCAAACCATCACTTACATCAGACATGGAGTTAACTAAATATTCAGGCTGAGCAAAGTCTTTGGCCAATGCGTAATTTAGATTCGGCTTTTTATGAGCTTTTATAAATGGGGAGTCGGTAAATCCAGCCTTTAATTCAAATAACCCTGCCGCCGAATTGCCGGTGAGATTGGAAAGGATCACTAAGTCGCCAACCTTTGCGCCCGACCTCGTTATAGGTTTTGTAACCTCGCCAATAGCCGAAATAGAAATAACCAACTGATCAGCTTTGGAGATATCGCCACCAATTACTTGTGCGCCAACTAAATCGGCCTCGCTCTTTATTCCTTGCGCGAGCTCTTTGATTTGTGGAATTGAAAAATCTTTTGTTAGACCAACGCTGACCAGAAGGTATTTTGCCTGCGCCCCCATCGCATAAATGTCAGCGAGATTTGCGGCGGCAATCTTGGCCCCAATTTCATGCAGGGAGGACCATCTGCGATCGAAGTGCACACCTTCAACTGCCATATCTGCGGCGGCAACAGTGTTTGGCGAGCTGCTTTGAAAAACTGCCGCATCATCGCCAATCGTAACTATGAGTTGTGGGTTGGGCTTGGCAAAGATCTGCGCGAGTGCACTTATTAACTCGCCCTCACTTGCCATGTCCACCCGCGCCTTCCTATTCAATGTCTTGCTCAAATTCCTGCTCAAATTCCTGCTCAAATTCTTGCTCAAATTCCTGACGAAAACTAGTTCCAAACCTAACTCTAGACGCGGTAACCTTAACTCCTGCAATCACAGTGCCGTGGATTGAAGAATTAAAGGTAGCTTTAACTCAGAATTAAGGGAGAAATCCAAATGTCAGTACAGGTATACATCCTCATTCAAACTGAAGTTGGCAAGGCATCAAGTGTTGCTAAGACTGTTGGCGCAATCCCTGGCGTGACCCTCGCTGAAGGCGTAACCGGTCCTTACGATGTAATCATGCGCGCTGAATCTCCAAGTATGGAAGAACTCGGCCGCGCTGTTCTATCCAAGGTGCAGAGCGTTCCAGGAATTACCCGCACACTTACTTGCCCTGTAACTTCTTACTAGTTTTTTTAGTATTTTTAGAAACTTAGCGAGTTACATCTAGCGGACGAGTGATCGCCGCTTCAATAAGCTTAGTTATTAATTCCGTATAACCAATTCCGCCGGCTTGCCACAACTTTGGAAATACTGAAGTTGCGGTAAAGCCCGGCATGGTATTAATTTCATTAATAATTATTTCACTTCCAGTATAAAAGAAATCAACTCGAGCCAATCCCTCACAACAAAGCGCGTTAAAGGCTGTTGTTGCGGCATCTTGAATAGCTTCGGTTACGCCAAATGGCAATTTAACCGGTGTAATTAACTCTGTTGAGTCATCTAAATATTTAGCTTCAAAATCATAGAACTCATGGTTGCCCAGAATCTTAATTTCGCCAAGCGGTGAGGCTAAGGCAACGCCATTGACTTGAATGACTGCACATTCGATCTCGCGCCCGACAATTGCGCTTTCGATCATAACTTTTGTGTCATATTCAAATGCGAAGTTGATTGCCTTCTTTAACTCATCAGCCTTTTTAACCTTGCTTGTGCCACGTGAAGATCCAGAACGAGCCGGTTTAACAAATAGCGGATTGCCGTATTTTGTCGCATCGGCCAAGATGCGAAGTTCATCAATTAACCAATCACTCTGTTGAATCACCATTCCGGGAGCCACAGATAATCCGTGTGCCTCAAAGATTGGCTTGGCAAAAGATTTATCCATGCCGGTTGCCGAAGCTAGTACGCCCGACCCAACATATTTAATGCCCGCCATCTCGCATTGACCTTGAAAGGTGCCATCCTCGCCGTAAGGTCCATGTAGAACTGGAAAGAGTAGGTCAACATCTAATTGATCGATCGTGGTCTGCGGCAAATCTTCAGAGATGGTTGGCAGGTTCTTGCCATCAATAGTTAATTTGTAATCCTCTGGTGGCAAGACCCACTTGCCGGCTTTGGTAATTCCAATTAAAACTGGCTCGTAGATATCGCGATCTATCGCAGAGAGAACACCATTTGCTGAAATACAAGAGATTTCATGCTCACTAGATTTTCCGCCAGCAACAATTCCAACTTTAATTTTTGCCACGATTAAATCTCAGCTCGCATAGATACCGTCATAATCCGGGTCATTGCATCAACTGGAGTAATTCGATCTTGTACAACGTCGGCAACTACTTCAATGATCGGTACTTCTACCCCAACTCGGTGTGCCAACTCTTGAATCGCGGCAGCTGAGGCAACACCCTCAACGGTCTTTGAAACTTGGGCCCGCGCGGTTGCCATATTTCCACTGCGTCCAAGGGCTTCACCGAAAGTTCTATTTCTAGAAAGGCCCGACCCGCACGAGGCAACTAAATCGCCCATACCTGCGAGGCCTAAGAAGGTGAGTGGATCTGCGCCATAACCATTTCCAAATCTTGCTACTTCTGAAAGTCCGCGAGTGATAATCATTGCCTGGGTATTTTCGCCAAGGTCAAGGCCAATCGCCATACCAACGGCAAGTGCGATTACCGATTTAGCAGCGCCGGCTAATTCACAACCAACTAAATCTTGTGATGGGTAAACGCGGAAATAAGGTGTTGTGAAAATATCGATCATTAACTTTGATACCAGGGCGTTTGAAGATGCGGCCACCGCGCCAGATGGTTGACGAAGAGACATCTCCCCCGCCAAGTTCGGGCCGGTTATCAAACCAAGTTGCTCGGGTGAAGTTCCTAGAATCTCGGTTACGACTTCAGTCATGCGCATCTGACTATGGGCTTCGATGCCCTTAAGCGTTGAAATTATCGGCAAGTGCTTTGGGAAATTATCCTTCCAAAGCTCTAAGTTTTCGCGAAGTGATTGCGCGGGGATTGCTAAAACGATCGCCGATCCGAAATCAAAGGCCTCTTGTATATTCGTTGTTGCAAGTAAATTATCTGGAAGTTTCACACCAGGCAAGAATTTATTATTAGTGTGAGTTGAATTTATCTCGGAAACTACATCGCTATTGCGACCCCAAATCAAAACCTCTTGGCCAGCATCGCATAGCACTTGCCCAAGGGTGCTACCCCAAGCGCCAGCGCCAAGTACTGCGATCTTCGCCATCTACTACTTCCCTACTTCTCGAACTTCTTCTTATTTTGCGCCTTCAAATAATTACCAGTTCTAGGCAGCTCTGATTTATGAGGATCAAAGATCTGCGCCGGAGCCGATTCTCCCCTAATTTCCTCTAGGAGTTTAGTTATTGCAGCCATTATCGCTGCCGTTGCCTCGACTAGCGCCCTTGGATCATCTGACTTACCCGCCCATTTTGAGAGATCGACCGGTTTTCCAGCCCAGATTGAAATCTTCGTCCGGCGCCAGAAGACAATCTTCTTGCTATAGCGCGGCATTAAATTTTGATCGCCCCACTGCGCAAAAGGGATTACCGGTGCGCCACTAATTAGCGCCAATCTTGCAATTCCAGTCTTGGCAACCATCGGCCATAAATTTTCATCGCGCGTTAGCGTTCCTTCTGGGTATACCCCAAGACAGTGACCTAACTCCAAGATCTTAAGCGCCTGATCTATCGCATGTGAGGCCTTATCACTCTCGCGAGCCACCGGGACCTGTCCTGCGTTGTAAACGATTCGGCCGATTACCGGAACTTTAAATACCGATTCCTTACCCAAGTATCTTGGCGCCCGGCCATTTTCATAAAGATACTGGGCCCACAAAAGTACATCGATATAACTCATGTGATTACAAGCAACAATTACTGGGCCGGATTTAGGCAGATTTTCCATACCGCGCCAGTCACGTTTAGTTAGCGCCTTCAAAATTGGGATGACAATCGCTGAACAAATTCTAAATGTTCGATTTGTACCGAGTGGCTTTCCCGATGGCGCAGTGAAAGTTCGATTTAACTCGCGCATGGACCTATCTTAATAATGAAACCTCAAATAAAAAAGCGGGGACCATGGTGGCCCCCGCTAAATTATTATTAATTACTTGCGCTTCTTTGCAACTTTCTTTGCAGCCTTCTTTGCAGCCTTCTTAGGTGCTGACTTCTTTGCAGCCTTCTTAACAACCTTCTTAACTGCCTTCTTGACTGACTTCTTAGCGGCCTTCTTTGGAGCAGCCTTAGCAGCCTTAACTGGTGCAGCCTTTACAGGTGGCTTTGGAGCAGCATCAAGCTTGCGTGCGCCTGAGATAACTTCCTTAAGTGACTTTGCAGGAAGGAAACGAACCTTCTTGCTTGCCTTGATTTGAATGGTTTCGCCAGTGAATGGGTTGCGACCCTTACGAGCTGGACGATCAACCTTCTTGAACTTACCGAAATCATTGATCATTACATCTTCGCCCTTTGAGATGGTGCGAATGATTGTGTCGAAAACGATATCTACAGAGCGAGCTGCTTCCTTCTTGTTGTTATCGAAGTGTGGCGCAAGCGCTGCGATGAACTGGGCCTTGTTCATTAATTCCCCTTATTTACGCGTAAATGTTAAACATTCGTTTAACGTGAATCGAAATCTACGCGCGCAAAAGAGGTTAAACCCGCATTTTTTACGGTGTGTCGCAATTTATGATTTTTATAAATTAATAAAAATTGCACTTTTTATGCGTAAAAAACTCTAGATAATTACTTTAGAGTTCACTTTGATTGAATTTCACAAAGTGAAATTAAGAGAGCGCCGGAATGGTTTTAGGCTTAAAAGCAGCTCTTTTCGCCTCAAATGCTGAGACTTCATCGATCTTTTTCATTGTTAGACCAATATCATCAAGCCCTTCCATCAAACGCCAGCGGGTGTAATCATCAATCTCAAAGTAGATGGATTTGCCGGAGTAAGAAACCGTTTTGCTCTCTAGATCAACAGTGAGTTCTGTCTTTGGATCGCTCTCAACTGCGCTCCAGATCGCTTCGACTTCTCCTTGTGGCAATACAACTGTTAGGAGTCCAGCCTTCTGGGAATTTCCGCGGAAGATATCGGCAAAACGGCTTGAGATAACAACCTTAAATCCATAGTTTTGCAGCGCCCAGACGGCATGCTCTCTTGAAGAGCCGGTTCCAAAATCAACGCCCGCTACCAAGATCGTCGCTCCGCTAAATTCTGGTTTATTTAAAACAAATTCTGGATCGTTTCGCCAAGCGCCAAAGAGGCCATCTTCAAATCCGCTCTTGGTAACGCGCTTTAAATAGACGGCTGGAATGATTTGATCGGTATCAACATTTGAACGGCGAAGCGGAAGCACGCTTCCGGTATGTGAAATATATTTATCCATTTTTTTTCTCTCTTCTCTTAATCTCTCTTAAAGATCCGCCGGTGATGACAAGGTGCCCCGAATTGCAGTAGCTGCTGCTACCAGTGGACTTACTAAGTGGGTACGACCACCCTTGCCCTGACGACCTTCGAAGTTCCGGTTAGATGTTGAAGCGGCTCGTTCGCCAACAGTGAGTTGATCAGGATTCATGCCAAGGCACATTGAGCAACCGGCAGTACGCCATTCCGCACCAAAATCAATAAATACTTTATCTAGGCCCTCTGCTTCTGCCTGCAAGCGAACTCTTGCTGATCCTGGAACAACTAACATGCGAACTTTTTCATTCTTCTTCTTGCCCTTAATGACATCTGCCGCTGCGCGAAGATCCTCAATGCGACCATTGGTGCATGAGCCGAGAAAGATCGTATCTACGGTGATTTCTTTTAGCGGCGTACCAGCTGTTAGACCCATATAAGTCAGCGCTCTTTGCGCTGCGCCACGTTCTTCAACGTCGGCGATATCTGCCGGGTTTGGCACCTTTGCATTTAGGGGTAGTCCTTGGCCAGGATTGGTGCCCCAAGTTACAAATGGCTCTAATTCATCGGCGTTAATCGTGATCTCTTTATCGAACTTTGCATCCGCATCGCTCTTGAGCGTCTTCCAGTATGCAATAGCTGCTTCCCAATCCGCCCCCTTAGGCGCATGAGGCTTCTCCTTTAAATATTCAAAGGTAACTTCATCAGGTGCGATCAATCCGGCGCGGGCCCCGGCTTCAATCGACATGTTGCAAACGGTCATTCGTGATTCCATCGAAAGTGCTTGAATCGCAGAGCCGCGATATTCAAGGACATAGCCTTGACCGCCACCGGTTCCAATTTTTGCAATGATCGCCAAGATAATATCTTTTGAAGTAACGCCAGGCTTTAACTTTCCTTCAACGTTGATCGCCATTGTCTTTGGGCGAACCAATGGAAGCGTCTGTGTCGCTAGAACGTGTTCAACTTCAGATGTGCCGATACCAAAGGCAAGTGCGCCAAATGCGCCATGCGTTGAGGTGTGTGAATCACCGCAGACGATGGTCATTCCTGGTTGGGTAATTCCAAGTTGTGGTCCTACTACATGGACGATTCCTTGATCGATATCGCCAAGTGAGTGAATGCGAACACCAAACTCAGCAGCATTCTTGCGAAGCGTATCGACCTGCAATTTAGAAACTGGATCGGCGATTGGTTTATCAATATTTAGCGTTGGCACATTGTGATCTTCGGTAGCGATAGTTAAATCGGGACGACGCACCTTGCGATTAGCCAGACGCAAGCCATCAAAAGCTTGTGGGCTAGTAACTTCGTGAATCAGGTGTAGATCGATGTAGAGCAGATCTGGTTCGCCGGGATTGCTTGAAACAATATGATCGGCCCAAATCTTCTGCGCTAACGTGTTTCCCATTTAACCTCTCCAAAGAGCTAAACTTGCATTTCACTATATGAGATGCGAGTATTACATCGTGGACAATAAGAATAGCGGAGTTGGCGTTTTAGACAAAGCCGTAGCAATCCTGGCCTGCTTAGAAGCCGGCCCGCATTCACTTTCTGATTTAGTTGCTGCGACTGGAATTGCTAGACCAACTGCCCATCGATTAGCCGTGGCCTTAGAACACCACCGCTTAGTCTCACGCGATTATTCTGGGCGCTTTGTTCTCGGCAACCGCTCCTCTGAATTAGCCCAAGCAGCTGGTGAAGATCGATTACTTGCAGTTGCAAGTTCGGCCCTTACCGCACTTCGAGATGCAACAAGTGAGAGCGCGCAGCTTTATCGCAGACTTGGCGATCAAAGAATCTGTGTTGCAACCGAGGAGCGCTTATCTGGACTACGCGATTCTGTTCCGATCGGTACCGTCTTAACCATGCAGGCTGGTTCGGCGGCGCAGGTTTTACTTGCGTGGGAGGAGCCAGAGAAATTACGACGCGGCTTGGTAAATGCAAAGTTTACTGCCGCCTCCCTTTCTGCAGTACGTCGTCGTGGTTGGGCGCAATCAGTTGGCGAACGTGAAGCCGGTGTCGCCTCGGTTTCAGCACCTGTGCGCGGGCCAAATAATAAAGTTATCGCAGCAGTAAGTATTTCTGGTCCAGTTGAAAGACTAGGCCGCCAACCTGGTCGTCTTCATGCTGCGGCAGTGATGGCTACCGCGGCACGCTTGACTGAGTATGTCTCTAAAAAATAGGCTCTGACAAGTAGGCAATAAGAATTCAATAAGAATTCAATAAGAATTAAGGTATGAAAATGAAGCACAAATCTATTTATGTGGGGCTAATTAGCGCGCTACTTATAACAAATTCCATCCCAGTAAATGCCATGTCTATGGGAGCTATTGGCCTACCTAATCCAAAGTTAACTCCCGGTGCAATCGATCCTCGAGTGACACAATCAAATATTTCTTCAACCATCTGTGTAATTGGATATACCAAGACGGTTCGCCCGCCAGTTAGTTACACAAATGGCCTCAAGTATCGCCAGCTACATAGTGGCTACAACGTTCAGGGCGATTTAAATATGCGCGATTACGAAGAGGATCATTTAATTCCACTTGAAGTTGGTGGCAATCCAAGTAGCGAGAAGAATCTCTTTCCACAATATTATGCAGCTACCTTTGGCGCGCGAGTTAAAGATCAATTAGAAAATAAGATTCACTTGCTAGTTTGTTCTGGACGGATCTCATTGAAAGAAGGTCAGAGCGCTTTTACGCCCGACTGGAGCATTGGTTATAAAAAATATATGAAGTACTGATTCCTAGGTTTTGTTGGTAGCCCCGACGGGATTCGAACCCGCGTAGCTGGCTTGAGAAGCCAGAGTCCTAGGCCACTAGACGACGGGGCCAAGATTTTCGTGCGTATTAAGTTTTTCTAGCTGGGGTACCAGGACTCGAACCTAGACAAGCTGAACCAGAATCAGCTGGGCTGCCAATTACCCCATACCCCACCAACTTCATTTACCAGCCCACTTTGAGCCATTAAAGAAATTAGTTGGCTAAGGATACCTGACGGCGCCTGGCTAATTTATCGCAGCCGCTATGCGGGCAAGGGCTGGGTCGCGACCAAGTAATTCCATAGATTCAAAGAGCGGCGGAGAAATATGACTTCCAGTGATGGCCACACGGACCGCACCGAATGCGATTCGAGGCTTAAGGGCCATCTCCTCTATTAAGGCGGCGCGAAGGATTTCTTCAATTGAAGAATGACTCCAATCAGAGAGCCCCTGCAGAACTTCACTTGCTTTAGCTAGAACTGCCTGCGATTGCGCATCAGCAATCTTTGGCAGCTCCTCACTATCAATTACGAAGTTCTTGGCAAATAGGAATTTGAGCATCGGCGTAACCTCGGCCAAGGTCGAAATTCGCTCTTGAATAATTGGAAGCGCGGTCTTTACGATTGTCAGCTCTTCTGGAGTTCCAGAAATTACGCCATCTTTAATTAAGAATGGCACGCTACGGCTTAGCAAATCATCAATAGTTAGCAATCGAATCTTGTCGCCGTTTATGGCTTCCAACTTCTTCATATCGAATCTAGCTGGACTTGAGTGAACTCGTTCTACTGTGAATAGTTCGGTTAGCTCTTGCATCGTTACGTTCTCACGATCTTCACCAGGTGACCAACCTAGAAGTGCTAAGTAATTGCAGATCGCCTCTGGTAAGAATCCGCGATCGCGATACCAGGCGATTGAAACTTCACCATTTCGCTTTGAAAGTTTGGCATTATCTTGACCCATTACAAATGGCAGATGCGCAAAAGTTGGATAATCAGATGGCGCAACGCCCATCGCTTGGTAGACCCGAATCTGTCTTGGGGTTGAGGAGAGCAAATCTTCACCTCTAAGTACATGGGTTACCTTCATCATCACATCATCGACTGCGACGGCCAAGGTGTAGAGCGGTGAACCATCACCGCGAACTAGTACAAAATCCGGCACGAAGTTGTGATCGAAGGTAACTTCTCCGCGAATAGAATCGGTGAAAGTTGTTGAGCCATCCGGCATGCGCATCCGCAATACTGGCTTGCGACCTTCCGACTTGTAACGAGCTAAATCTGATTCCGAGATGGTGCGGCACTTTCCATCATAACCCGGTGCAACATTTGCCTTCTTCTGCTCTTCGCGCCTTGCTTCGAGTTCCTCACTTGAGCAATAGCAGTGATAAGCATCGCCATTTGCTAGAAACTTTCCGGCCCACTCGGCATAAATATCTAATCGCTGGCTTTGCAGGTAAGGACCGTAAGGACCACCAACTTCTGGGCCCTCATCCCAAGAAAGTCCCAGCCACTTTAAAGTATCGATTGCGGCCTGGATATATTCATCCGTTACTCGTTCGCGATCGGTATCTTCAATTCTAAAAATAAATTGGCCACCAGTATGACGGGCGTAAGCCCAATCAAAGAGCGCAGTACGAATATTTCCTACATGCAGATCGCCAGTAGGCGATGGTGCAAACCGGACTCGAACTGGTTTATCAGAGGTATTAGTTGCCACGAGGCGATACCTTATTAGAGAGCGTGCCCAAACCTTCAATCGAGATGCTTACTTCACTTCCCTCTTTCATTGGACCAATGCCGGCAGGCGTGCCAGTCAGAATTACATCTCCAGGCAAGAGTGTCATAGCCGAGGTAACAAACTCCACAATCTCTGGAATCTTAAAGATCATCGACGAGAGCGGCTCGGATTGCTTTAACTCCCCATCTAAAATCGTGGTGATCTTTTGATCCTTAGCTTCAAATTCGGTTTCGATCCAAGGTCCGAGCGGGCAGAAAGTATCAAAGCCTTTAGCTCTAGCCCATTGGCCATCGCTCTTTTGAATATTCCGGGCAGTCACATCGTTAGCAATCGTGTAACCATAAATTACATCTTTATAATTTTGCGCCGAAATATCTTTACAGATTCGACCAATAACGATGGCGAGTTCGCCCTCAAAATCAACGCGATCGGTAATTCGTGGCCATTTGATAATGTCATTTGGCCCAATGACTGAAGTATTTGGCTTAATAAAAATTACTGGCTCTTTTGGTACTTCGCTATCCATCTCTTTTGCATGATCAGCATAATTCTTACCAACGCAGACAACCTTACTGCGCGGAATAGTCGGGGCCAGCAATCGAACATCAGCCAAAGCAACCTTTGAAGAAGTCGGGACTATGCCGCTATAGATGGGATCGCCACGTAGAACCAGAATCTGATCTTCATCATTTAAAACACCAAATAGTGGATCGCTGCCTAATCCGGCGCTATCGGCAGGCGTAAATCGGACAATGCGCATAACCCAACTCTACCTGTAGCGTGTGAGTTAAAGCGAAATAAGTTGGTCACCGGCATCAACAAAGAAGATTTGCGCTGTTGGGTCTTCGCTCTTGATGATCGATACAGAATTTTCGGTTGGCAAAAGTCCACAAACCACAACTGCTTCAATGCCCCTAATTGAACTCGCCTTTGCAACAGTCAATACCGCCAAAAGTGCATCAACTTCAAAGCTGCCACTAGCTACCGCAATCGCAACATATGTTCTGCCGGTGTTATCACGTAGCGCCGCCGCCGATTCGCTACTGCTGCGAGCCATCGTCGATTTAGCTAGCGTTAGCAACTTTAAATCTTCTGGATTATTGCTCACGCACTAACTCCTGCTCATCAATAATTTTCTCAGCCAAGACAGTTGCAATCCGATGGCGCCGGCCAACTGGACGTTCGGCCGTTAGTTTCACACCAGCGATCGAGATGGTGCTTCCGGGAATCGGTACCCGACCTAATACCTTGGCAATCAAACCGCCAACGCTATCGACATCTTCACGATCGCCCTCGGCGAGCTCTACATTAAATGCGGTGGCGAAATCTTCCACGTTTAATCGAGCCGAGACCCTCGCCCGGGAATCTGAAAGCCATTCAACATCTTCTTCGTTGTCATCGTATTCATCGGCGATTTCTCCGACAATCTCCTCCAAAATATCTTCAATAGTAATTAGTCCTGCCGTGCCGCCATACTCATCCACAACGATCGCCATATGGATCTGATCGCGTTGCATCTCTTTTAGTAAGTCGATTGCGGTCTTATTTTCTGGGACAAAACTCGCTTTGCGAATATGTTGTTCAACCTTCTCGGTCTGCTCAGATTCGTGGCGCTCGTGGACTCTTCTTGCCAAGTCTTTTACATAGGCGATTCCGATTACATTATCTAAATTCTCGGTGATGACTGGAATTCTTGTAAAGCCAGAGCGAAGGGCGAGTGAAAGTCCTTGGCGAAGGGTCTTACTTCCCTCAATCCACACCATATCGGTGCGCGGAACCATAAGTTCTCGCACCAAGGTGTCGCCTAGATCAAAGACTGATTGAATCATCTCGCGTTCGGAATTCTCAACTAGTCCTTGCTTTGTTGCAGCGTCAACCGCATCACGCAATTCCGCCTCGTTTGCGAATTGATTTCGCACTAGGGCGCCAGTGATCGAACGTACTAACTTGCTTAGATTCACTTCTTAGATTTCCATTCCGCAAGGGTTTCATCTTGCAGGTGAAACATCGCCTTCTCTTCTTCTGGTTCGGCATGATCAAACCCAAGTAGGTGAAGGACTCCGTGAATTGTCAGCAACGCAATCTCATCCTCGACCGAATGCTTGACTGCTTGCTTTGCCGCAAATGCTGGGCAGAGAACGATATCTCCGATAATTCCAGGACCTTTACTAGCCGAGAACGGTTTCATTTCATCCATTGGGAAGGAGAGAACATCGGTTGGACCAGGAAGATCCATCCATTGAATATGGAGTTGTTCAATCTCATCCTCATTAACCAAGGTAATGCTTAGATCAGAATCTGGATGGATTCCCATTTTATCTAGCGCAAACTTGGCAGCTGAAACAATTTCATCTTCATTACATTTCGCTGAAGAGTTATTTGCAATTTCTATCCCCATAGGAGTTAGCGATCACCGCTTCCAGAGCGAATGGATCTTGGACCAGAACTCTTTCCCTCTTCAAATTTTCCATAGGCGGTCACGATCTCACCAACGAGACGATTTCTAACGACATCTTCGGCAAGGAGATTAACAAAGGCGATATCAGGAACATCTCCCAAGATTTCACTTACGACTTTTAGGCCAGATTGCGCGCCATGTGGCAGATCCACCTGCGTGGTATCCCCCGTGATAACCATCTTGGAACCAAATCCCAATCGGGTCAAAAACATCTTCATCTGTTCGGCTGAAGTATTTTGCGCCTCATCTAAAATAATAAAGGCATCATTTAAAGTACGTCCGCGCATATATGCCAGTGGTGCAATTTCAATAATGCCAGATGTCATAAGGCGTGGAATTGAATCTTGATCGATCATGTCATGTAAGGCATCAAATAACGGACGCAGGTATGGATCAATCTTCTCCTGCAGCGTTCCGGGTAGGAATCCAAGGCGTTCGCCGGCTTCAACTGCGGGACGCGTCAAGATTATTCGATTAACCGTCTTGGCCTGCAAAGCCTGAATTGCTTTTGCCATTGCTAAATAAGTCTTACCGGTTCCGGCTGGGCCAATCCCAAAAGTAATTGTATTTTCATCGATCGCCGAGACATAGCGCATCTGATTTGCCGTCTTTGGTCGAATAGATTTACCACGGTTACTTAAGATATTTAATGAAAGTACCTCAGCTGGGTGATCTGCTGGCTCGTGATTTAACATCGCAACTGCGCGAAGCACAACATCATCAGAGAGGTTCTGTCCCGCACGAAGTAGTACTAATAACTCTTTCACTAATCCTTCAAAGCGCGAGACTTCAAGAGAATCACCGGTTGCAAAGATTTCATTGCCACGTACGGTGATAAAGATATTTGGAAAGGCGCCTTCAAGAATCCTCAGGTGGGCATCATTTGCTCCAACCAAAGCAACCATCGGTATCGCTACCGGGACAGTAATTAACGCGGGCTCCATTGGCTCAAATCCTACTTTCAACCTGAAGTGCAAGCGAATCCAAAACTACCAACGTCCAATCAGTGCTGAGATGGCAGCCAATGCTGCGCTTGCCGCATGAGCGCTGCGATAGACCGGTCTGCCCAATTTGACCACATGCCCTCCGGCGACTTTGAGATCGGAAAGTTCCTGATCGGTTATGCCACCTTCGGGACCAATCACGATAAGTATCTCGCTTACATCCTCTAGCTTTACTGAATCGAAAATATTTTTAAATACAGTTGATAATTTCGCATCGGCACTCTCATGCATCACGAAAATAATTTGCTCTTTTTTATTTTCTGGTAAATCTTTAATAAAATTATTTAGATTAATTGGTTCGCTGATTTTGGGTATGAAATTTCTGCGAGATTGTTTTGCTGCAGCAAAAGCTGCAACCTCCCACTTTGATTTGGTATCGCTCTGAGATTTTGCGATCCCTCTAGCTGAATTCCAAGGCAAGATCTCATCTACCCCTGACTCGACTAATAACTCAACCATCTCGCGCCAGCGATCAGATTTTGGAATAGCTTGAACCACTTTTAACTTAGGTTTATTGACTTCTTCCTCGCCGCTTTCTAAAACTCCTGCTAAGAAATCTCGCTTGGTTGTGGAGTTGATGCGACAGTGTGCCCATTTTCCATTTCCGTCAGAGAGCGTTATCTCATCCCCCACGCCAAGTCGCAGCACTTTAAGCGCATGATTGGCCTCATCACCACTAACGGTAATTAGATCGGCTTCTGGAAGGGAATCTATAAAAAATAGGGTGCGCACTTAGCGACCAAAGGCATCTCGGACGCGACCAAATAATCCACCTTGATGAGCGCCATCGCGCTTATGGATCACAACTTGTTCGCCGCTTTCACCACGGGCTTTTGCCAATGCCTTAAGAAGTTCTTCCTGCTCCTTGTTTAACTTCGAAGGAGTGCTAACTTCGACATGCACTATCAAATCGCCACGGCCATGGCCGCGAAGTTTGGTGACACCAAGCTCCTTGAGTACAACGCTTTGGCCACTCGCCAAACCAGGTTTGATCACGACTTCTTGTGGTCCATCAAGTGTTTCAATCTTAACTTTGGTGCCTAGAGCTGCGGCAGTCATTGGAATTGCAATTGAAATATGAAGATCATTCCCATCGCGAATTAAGAATTCGTGTGAGGTTTCAATAATTTCAACGTATAAATCTCCGGCAGGTCCCCCACCTGGTCCAACTTCCCCAGCGCCTGACATCTGAATTCGATTACCGGTTTCCACTCCTGCCGGAATCTTTACCGGAATTGTTTTGCGAGAACGAATTCGGCCATCTCCAGCGCACTCAACACATGGATCACTTATTACCGAACCATAACCCTGGCAGTTATTGCATGGCCGACTCGTCATAACTTGTCCGATAATTGAACGAGTTACTTGTTGAACCTCACCGCGTCCTTTGCAAATTTCACATACCTTTGGCTTTCCGCCGCCTTGGCTCCCAGAGCCAGTGCACTTATTGCAAACAACGGCGGTCTCAACACTTAACTCACGGTCACAACCAAAACAAGCTTCCGCCAAAGTTAATTCAACTCTAATTAGCGCATCTTGACCGGCACGCATTCTTGGACGTGGTCCGCGGTTGCTACCACCACCGCCAAAGAAAGCATCCATGATGTCGCCGAATCCAAAGTTTGCGCCGCCACCAAATTGTGAAAATGGATCGCCGCCCAAGTCATAACGCTGACGCTTATCCGGATCGCTTAAAATTTCATAAGCAGTCGTGATTTCCTTAAATTTTTCAGATGCTTGCGGATCGGGATTAATATCTGGATGAAATTCCCGAGCCAATTTTCGATATACCTTTTTAATGTCATCGAAGGAGGCGTCTGGATCTACGCCAAGGGTTTGATAGTAATCAGACATCAATTACCTTCATCTATAAATCGACCGATATATCTTGCTACAGCATTTACCGCAGACATCGAACCGGCGTAATCCATCCGAGTCGGTCCAAGAATTCCAACTGCGCCATGCCCAACTGCAGTTGAGTTGTAACCCATACTGACCAAGCTAGTCTTCTTCAGTCCAGCTTCTGGTTGTTCTTCACCAATCTTTACATTTATCTCCCCACCAACATCAGAGAGCAATCGAAGAAGAACAACTTGTTCCTCAAGTGCCTCCAGAATTGGATGGAGTTCGTTTGCCGTTTCGTGGCGCGAACGTGCCAAATTAGAAGTTCCGGCAAGTACTACCCGATCACTTGTTGGGTATTGAATCACCGCAACTTGCTTTGTAATTTGTGAGAGTAATTTAACGGTGCGAGATAGGAGATCATCTAGATCGTGTGACTCCGATAAGAAAGATTCAATGGCTCGACGTTCTGGAGTGGAGAGTGGTTTAACTTGTGTTAATTTATCTACGAACATTCGGTAGCCACTATTGGTCGGGATTCGACCAGCGCTGGTGTGCGGCTGTGCGATTAATCCAGCATCTTCTAAAACCGCCATATCGTTGCGAATTGTGGCGGGCGAAACGCCAAGGCCATGTCGTTCAGCGATTACCTTTGAACCTACCGGCTCCTCGGTTGCAACATATTCCTCGACGATTGCGCGGAGTATTTCTAATTGACGTTCGTGCATATTTAGCGAATTAACCTATGACTAATACGGCGGATAACAAGATTAAAAGAACTATTGCAGGATATGCGGTCTTCATTTTATTGGCACGAGAATGTGCGTAGACCGCACCGCCCATCGTGCACCAGCCACCAAGAATTGCTAACCAGCCCATTAAGGAATCGGGATAGCGAAGGGCGTAAATCATTCCGATTGCAAAGATCGCCTCTAGAACTCCAACGAGCCTGGCAAAGTTATCGCCAACTCCAACATCGCGAGTTCCTTCAAGCCCCTTTGGGTTGCCGCTTAATTTAAAGAGGCCAGAGACCAGAAAAATCACAGCCAAAAGGCCGAGCAGAATGTTGTGGGTTAAATGCATGGCCAAAGATTACTAGACAATGATTTCTTGCACGATTCGATCTGCAATTAGCCGCCCGCTGAGCGTTAGCCCCAGCCGACCAGACTCCCAAAGTGTCGAATCCAAATGGCCCGAGGCTAAGTACTCTTCTAGAACTGGATATCTGGAATTATCAATTGACTCTTTAGGTATTCCAAGTGGCATTCGAATTGCAAGAAGTATCCGCTCTGATTCCTTTTGCGACTCGGTTAACGTTTCGCTCTCTTGAACCGGAGTTGTTCCAGATTCAATGCGCTCTTTGTATGCAGCTGGATGTTTAACATTCCAAAAGCGAACGCCATCTAAATGTGAATGAGCACCGGGACCCAGCCCCCACCAATTAGCACTCTCCCAGTAAGCAATGTTGTGGCGACAAGGCGAACCTGGCTTAGCCCAATTGCTCAATTCATACCAAGTAAATCCCGCCTCGCTAAATTTCTTATCGGCCAGCAAGTACTTATCCGCAGTCTGATCATCGTCGGGAATTATTACTTCACCGCGTTTAACCTGCGCCGCTAACTTAGTTCCACTCTCGACAATTAAGGCATAGGCCGAGATGTGCGTAATTGGAAGTGAGATCGCGGCATCAATAGTTGCCTCCCAATTGGCAATAGATTCACCAGGTGAGCCATAAATTAAATCAACACTTACTTCTTCAAAGCCAACTTCGCGGGCCCAATTAGTCGCCTTAATAACATTCTCCGGATTATGAGTTCGATCAAGTACTGCAAGCACATGCGGGGCGGCCGATTGCATGCCAAAGGAGATGCGATTGATTCCGATCGCTCGAAGAGCAGCTAACTTTTCTTTTGTTACAGTATCGGGATTGGCTTCTATTGTTATTTCGATATCTTTACTAAAACCAAAATTTCGTTCTAGCGACTCAAGGACGCGGCCCAGATCGGCTACCTCCATGAGTGTTGGGGTTCCGCCACCAAAAAAGATTGTAGGAATGGCCTCCGAACTCTTTACCGCCGATCTGGCAAGTTCGATCTCCTTTAGAACCTGATCGATATAGCCAGTCGAGACTGAGGCTAAATCACCGCCACTCTTTAATTCAGATGGGGTGTAAGTATTGAAATCACAATAGCCACAACGCCGAAGGCAGTATGGGATGTGCACATAAAACGAAAGTGGTGCACTCATTTGAAATAACTAAGAACTACTTCTTAGCCTTAGTCTTTTCTGGATCGGAATCAGTTGTGAGCGCAGCGATGAAGGCTTCTTGCGGAACTTCTACACGTCCCACCATCTTCATGCGCTTCTTTCCTTCCTTCTGCTTCTCCAAGAGCTTTCGCTTACGGGAAATATCGCCGCCATAACACTTTGCCAAAACATCTTTCCGAATTGCTCGGATGCTTTCGCGGGCAATAATTCGCGAACCAATCGCGGCCTGAATTGGCACTTCAAATTGTTGCCTTGGGATTAATTCTCGAAGTTTGGTCGTCATCATTACGCCGTAGGCATAAGCCTTATCTTTGTGAACAATCGCGCTAAAGGCATCTACGCCCTCACCCTGCAGCAATATATCCACTTTAACGAGGTCGCCCTCGGCTTCACCGATTGGTTCATAATCAAGTGAGGCATAACCACGCGTCTTTGATTTGAGTTGGTCGAAGAAGTCAAAAACAATTTCGGCTAGTGGCAAGGTGTAGCGAATTTCTACTCGATCTTCCGATAAGTAATCCATACCAAGCAAGGTTCCGCGACGTTCTTGGCAAAGCTCCATGATTGCGCCGATGAATTCACTTGGCGCTAAAACCGTTGCTCGAACAATTGGTTCGAATACTGCTGCGATCTTGCCATCTGGAAATTCTGATGGGTTGGTAACGATCATCTCTTTACCGTCATCACGAGTTACGCGATAAACCACGTTAGGGGCGGTTGAAATTAGAGAGAGTCCGGCTTCGCGCTCTAGGCGTTCGCGAACAATTTCCATATGTAATAGTCCAAGGAAGCCACAGCGAAAACCAAAGCCAAGTGCGGCCGAAGTTTCTGGTTCATAGACCAGCGCCGCATCATTTAATTGCAACTTATCTAAGGCCTCGCGAAGTAATGGGTAATCGGCACCATCTAATGGATAGAGGCCAGAGAAAACCATCGGCTTTGGATCTTTATATCCGGCCAAAGCAACCGTAGTTGGGTTGTGATAAGTCGTAATTGTGTCGCCCACTCTAGATTGGCGAACATCTTTAACGCCAGTGATGACGTAACCTACTTCGCCAACCCCAAGTCCCTTACTTACAACAGGTTCAGGTGAGATTACGCCGACTTCTAACATTTCGTGACGAACTCCGGTTGAGAACATTTGAATCTGATCACGAGTAGATAGGTGACCATCAACCACGCGAACATAGGTAACTACGCCGCGATAAGTGTCATAAACCGAGTCGAAGATAAGCGCACGTGCTGGCGCATTTGGATCGCCAACAGGTGCTGGAATTTGCGCGCAGATCTGATCCAGTAATTCTTTAACACCATCGCCGGTCTTACCTGAAACCCGTAGACAATCTTCTGGCTCGCAACCAATTAACTTTGCAAGTTCTGCTGCAAATTTCTCTGGTTGCGCAGCAGGTAGATCGATTTTATTTAGGACTGGAATAATTGTTAAATTATTTTCCATCGCCAAATACAAGTTAGCAAGTGTTTGGGCTTCAATTCCCTGAGCGCAATCGACTAAAAGAATCGCGCCTTCGCAAGCGGCTAAGGATCTAGAAACCTCATAGGTGAAATCGACGTGACCTGGCGTATCGATCATATTCAGGATGTATTCCTGACCATCGAGGGCAGAACGCCATGGCAGGCGAACGGCTTGAGATTTAATTGTGATTCCACGTTCGCGTTCAATATCCATTCGATCTAGATATTGGGCACGCATATTGCGCTGTTCTACAACTTCGGTTATTCCAAGCATGCGATCAGCAAGTGTTGATTTGCCATGATCGATATGCGCAATGATGCAGAAATTGCGAATCTGCGCCGGATTAGTGGCGGAAGGTTGCGGAGCTTTCGCTAAATCAATGGCAGGCATTTAACCCGACCGACTTTCTGATTTACTTAGAAGCTTTGTTGGCAGCCTTAGCCATTGCTGACTTACGGTTTGCTGCAGCGTTCTTGTGAAGAACACCATTGCTTACTGCTTCATCTAACTTCTTTGAAGCAACGCGTAGTTCTTGGGCAATTGTGTTCTTATCGCCAGCAGATACGGCATCGCGGAAGCGACGGATCGCGGTCTTGATAGAAGAACGAGCAGACTTGTTGCGTTCTTGCGCCTTCTCATTGGTGCGAATGCGCTTGATCTGCGACTTGATATTTGCCACGTGGAACTACTTTCTATTTATAAAACTGGTTAATAAGTAAGAGCGCAGATTACCAGCCAGCCATGGATGGCTCAAACTCGAGCGGTAATTGCGATAATTGCACGCTCTAGCGAGTGAATTGGGTCTACCGCAGCGCCCTTAATATCGGCATCGGCTTGGGCCACCGCCATCACTGCCCCAGCCAAGGTTGCAGGGGTCCACTTACCCAATTGGCGACGAGCCTTATCGATCTGCCATGGTGGCAAGCCAAGTGATGAGGCTAGATCAAAAGATTTAACACCGCGCGATGCGCCAGAGACTTTTGCCAAGGTGCGAAGTGATCCGGCAAGTGCACTGGTGATTAAAACTGGATCGGTACCCGTATCTAGTGCATTTCGCAGAGCTACTAAAGCGGTCTCGCGATTTCCATCAATAGCAGCATCTGCGACATCAAAGCCACTAGTTTCAACTCTTCCTTGTTGGAATCTTGCAACAACGCCTTCATCAATTGTCTTATCTTGTGCAGTGTCAGATGCCAATTGCGAAACGGCGCCGCTTAATTCGCGAAGATCACTACCTAGTGAATCTATGAGCGCTTGAACCGCCTCGGTAGAGACCTTACGACCGAGGCGCTTAAATTCATCACGAATAAAGTCAGCTTTCTCGCCATCTTTTTTCAAAACATCACAGGCGATTAAAGTTGGTTTTAACTTCTTAATTTTCTCAAGTAGCGCCTTACCTTTCACGCCACCTTTATGCCAAAGAACTAACTCCACGCCATCTTCGGGCTCTTCTAGATAGGCCGCAACCTCGTCGCTTAAATCTGCACCTAGATCGTTAATCTCTCGAATTACTACAACTCTATTTTCGCCAAAGAGCGATGGTGAAAGGGCATCGCTGATTGCACCAACCTCAAACTCACCTGCCGTCATTTGCGTGACCGTGGCGGTTGGGTCCCTGCGTAAAATTTCAGAAATTGCGCGATCGGCAAGTAGGGATTCGCCACCAAGCAGCAAAGTTAGCCCCACGAAATATTCCACCAATCACTCTTCTTGGTTCTGATCTTAAGGGTTGGGTCAACCGAAATCGCACCATCTAGATCAGTACGGTAAACCTTAATCCCCCGGCCGGTCAGCGCCGCGATCGTTTTAGGCGAAGGGTGGCCGTAAGAATTTCCAAGACCCACGCTGATGAGTGCAACTTTTGGGTGGAGCCGGTCTAGCAACGGTAAGTATTGATAAGCCGAACCATGATGTGAAACTTTCAAGATATCTACTGGCGTGATTTCATTTGCCGCCATCATGGCTTCTTGGGCCGGTGGTTCGATATCGCCGCCGGCAAAAATGCGAAGTTTTCCGATAGTTATATCCAGAGCCACACTTGAATTATTAATACTAGATCCATCACCTGGCATAGCTGCAAAGTTTTCTATCTGATTTCTTGGCCAGAGTACTTTTATCCGCACCTGTCCGCGACCAGAATTGAAAGTTACTTGGCTGCCCTGAGTAACAACTTGTGATGGAATCTTTCCAAGCTCTTTAAGGACTTGATCTCGTTCGATCTGAGGCTGTAGATAATTTGTCAGCCAAACTTCACCGACCTTGCGCCCTTGCAAAACTCCTGGCAGCCCAACCACATGATCGGCATGGAAATGGGTGAGAACCAATAACGGAATGCTTTGAATCCCAATCGCCTTCAAGCAATTATTCATAGCAGTCGGATCTGGCCCGGCATCAATGACAATCCCTTGATGATCGCCCAAATTGATGGCTAGACCATCTCCTTGGCCGACGTTGCAATTAACCNCCTCCCAATTCTTTCCAGGCCAGCCACTTTGCGTGAGCACTATTCCTACGATTGAAAGCACGGCAATAATCGCGAGATATTTCTTCTTCAAGAATCTAAATCCGAGGATGACTAACAAGATAAGTGCTGCTCCCAAATAACTCTTTGGCATTTTTAGAACTGGAACCTTTGCTCCTACTTTTGCGATCTCAACAATTACCCAAGAAAAGGGATTTACTAGCACCAAAAGCAGATGCGCCACTGGCGCCGAAATGGGCGAGATCAGGGCGGCGATAAATCCAATCACCGTGATTGGCGCAACCACTGGGGCTGCCAAAAGATTTGCCGGAATTGCGATTAGCGATAACAAACCAGAGATGGCAATTATCACCGGGGTGCACATAATTGTCGCTGAAATTGGAATTGCTAGTAACTCTGATAGACCTGCACGATTAGTTCGCTGAAAGATGCGCGCCTCGATCTTTGGTGCAAGAAGCAAGATTCCGGCTGTGGCACCCACGGAAAGGGCAAAGCCAGCGTCGATGGCTTGAAAGGGATCTATTAATAAAAGCAAGGAGATCGCTAAGCCTAGTGATGGCAACGGGGAAGATTTAATTCCGCGGGCCTTGGCCACCAAAATAACAGCGCTCATAACCATGGCTCGCATTACTGAAGGCGATGGCCTAACCAAAAAGATAAAGCCGATCAAGATGATTGCAGTCACTGCAATTCGCAACTTCATTCGACGAATGAACCACTGCGCCAGCCAAAGTATGAAGGCAGCAACAATTGCAAAATTCTCCCCACTCACCGCGGTCAGGTGGGTAAGACCTACGCGGCGCATCTGGGTTACAAATGATGGCTTCTCTAAACTAGTGTCGCCAATAACTAAGCCGGGAATTAGATCCCCGCTCTCGCTATTAAACCGTTTTGCAGTTCTTGAAAAACTACTCCGAATTCCCGCCGCCACTTGCAAGATCGGATTGGCCGTTCGCAATTTAGTAAAAGCCCCATGAACTACAACTAGCGCGGCAACTTTCGCCTCTTTACTCTTGAGCGCACTACCTCGAACCTCAAATTTCTCCCCGAGCTTTAACGAAATAAATTGATTACTGATAACTCGAAGTGGAAGGCGAATGTTTTTTCGTACTCCTCCGATATCGATGCTTTGGGAAGTAACTAACATCGACATGTTCTTACTCTTAAGGCGCGAGCCCACAACTTTAGGAGCGCCCCAAACCGGATCACTCTTTACTGTCGCAATTAGATCGATGGTTGGGTTGTAGGACAGATTTGCGGAAACAAAGTTGTGAGTAAGTGCCAGCTCTCGGATTGCCGTCCCACCAGCTCCGGTTAAAAGTGCAATGATTAAAAGAAATGGCATGGCGTGGTGCTTAACTATTATTTAAATGGAAAGAGCGAGAGCAGCACCGAGCCAAGCCAGATACTTATTCCAAGTACTAACAGGCGATAGTCGCCTCGAGTCTCTAGAGCTTGATCAGGTTCGAGATCTCTGCGAATTTTGCCGCCCCCATTCCTGGGACTTTGCGCAATTCATCAATCGCCTTAAAGGGCCCGCTCTTTTGCCGGTAGGCAATAATTCGCGCCGCCATTACTGGTCCAATTCCCGGAAGTGAATCAAGCTGCGCCGCGGTTGCACTGTTAATACTTATTGGACCACCAGATGCACTTAACTTTGACTTAGATTTGGATCCCTTGCTGCTTGATACAACAACCTTAGGGGCGCCAATAACAATTTGTTCGCCATCGACTAGAACATGTGCCAGATTGATATCACTGGTATCCACGCCCGCCTTCGCACCACCAGCAAGCGTTAAAGCATCTATTGCCCGTGAGCCGGTTGGCAATTTGTAAACGCCTGGCTTTATTACCTTTCCAGAAACGTCAACCACTATCACCGAAGCAATTGTCGGTGCCACGGGAATCGAAATTACCGGGCTCGCCGCACTTGAGGCACTGCCTTGAGCAAGTGCGAAGAAGGCGCCACCCAGTGCAAGAAAGGCGGCAAATACAATCGCAACAGCGCGTTCTTGTTCCTGACTAAAACCCATCTCAAAATATTTATCGGATATGAAGATTTTGATTCGATTTAACATGCGCTAAAAATAGAGCGCTAAAAATTTCGGTGCTGCCTGGCAGGTACTACCTGTTAATTAAATAACGATGTTAACAAGTTTTGGCGCGCGGGTAATAACCTTTTTAATTTGCGCACCGGAAATTGCACTTGCGATAGTTTCATTCGCCATAGCCAATTTCTCAAGTTCGCTATCGGAAATCGATGGTGCGACTTCAATTCGATCCAGGATCTTTCCATTTACCTGCAAGATAACGGTGACGGCATCTTCTTCTAAAAGCGCAGTGTCAATTGTCGGCCAACCAGCCAAAGCAACTGCTGGCTTGTGGCCCAAGTTCTCCCACATCTCCTCCGCGGTAAATGGCGCAACTAATGAGAGTGAGATTGCAATAGATTCGGCGGCTTCGCGAACTGCTGGGTCGCCTGGCCCGGCGCCGCTATCGATCGCCTTACGGGTGGCATTTACAAGTTCCATGACACGAGCGATTGCGACATTGAATCTAAATGATTCAACGGCAAATGAAATATCGTGCAGTGATTTATGAGTCACTTTGCGAAGTGCTAGATCACCCTTGCTGAAATCTACGCCGACCGGACTGGTCACATCTCCCGAGATGCGCCAAGCTCGATTTAAGAATTTAACGCTGCCGGATGGTGAAACATCAGCCCAATCAACATCATCTTCCGGCGGACCGGCAAAGACCATGGCTAAACGAATTGCATCAACGCCATGAGTCGCAAGTTCATCAGATAAACGAACTAAGTTACCGCGCGATTTAGACATGGCCGAGCCATCCATCAAGACCATGCCTTGATTCAATAATTTGGTAAATGGCTCAGTGAAATTCAAATGGCCAAGGTCGTGCAGCACCTTGGTGAAGAAGCGTGAATATAAGAGGTGCAAGATCGCATGTGTTACGCCGCCAACATATTGATCAACTGGCAACCAAGTCTCAACGGCCTTCTTATCAAATGCCACATCGTGGCGATCTACGCTGGTATAGCGAAGGAAGTACCAAGATGAATCAAAGAAGGTATCCATGGTGTCGGCATCGCGTTTAGCAGCGCCACCGCACTTTGGACAGGAAACATTTACCCAGGCCTCAATTGCGCCAAGTGGCGATGAACCCTTTGGCTTTAGATCGATCCCAGTTGCATCCGGTAGTTCTACCGGCAATTGATCTTGCGGAACCGCAACTTCCCCACAACTTGGGCAATGAATGATGGGAATTGGAGTACCCCAGAAACGTTGTCGCGAGATCAACCAGTCGCGCAGACGATAATTCTTAGCGCCTTTGCCTAGATCCTTTGCGGCAAGTTCTTCGATGATCTTGGCAATTGCTTGCTCTTTATCAAGACCATTTAACGAACCAGAATTAATTAATTTCCCATTACCGGTGGTTGCAATTCCAGTTGCACTTGGATCTTCTTCGCCTGTATCGACTACAACTTTTACATCCAATTTCATGGCACGAGCAAAATCTAAATCGCGCGGATCATGCGCCGGGACCGCCATAATCGCGCCGGTTCCATAATCCGCCAAAACATAATCGCTCGCCCAAATTGGAAGTTTCGCACCGTTAACTGGATTTATCGCATATCGTTCTAGGAAAATTCCAGTCTTTGGTCGATCGGTAGCTAGGCGGTCGATATCTGTAACAGCCTTTACGCCTTCTAAATATTCATTGAACTTAGCTTCCACCGCAGAACCAGCAACCAATTCAGCAGCCAGCGCCGAGTCCGCAGCAACAACCATGAAGGTTGCGCCATACAAGGTATCGGGGCGGGTGGTGTAAATCGTTACAGGATCTTTGCGACCTTCAATTTCAAATTTAACTTCTGCGCCAATCGAGCGGCCAATCCAATTGCGCTGCATCATCAAAACTTTCTCTGGCCATTGACCCTCAAGTTCAGACATATCGTCGAGTAAACGATCGGCGTAATCAGTGATCTTTAAATACCACTGATTTAATTTCTTCTTAGTTACTTCCGTATCACAACGCTCGCAAAGTCCAGCTACAACTTGCTCGTTCGCTAAAACGGTCTGACAACTTGGACACCAGTTAACTGGTGAATCTTTGCGATAGGCCAAGCCCTTGTTAAACATCTCAAGGAATAACCATTGATTCCATTTGTAATACTCTGGATCGCAGGTATGTAAGACTCGATCCCAATCAAAGGAGCAGGCAAAGCGGCGCATCGAAGCCTTTTGAACTGCAATATTTTCATAGGTCCAAGCGCGTGGATCTGCACTGCGCTTTATTGCGGCATTCTCGGCTGGTAGTCCAAAGGCATCCCAACCAATTGGGTGCATGACGTTAAAGCCTTTTTGAATCCAATATCTCGCAATTACATCGCCAAGTGCATATGCCTCGGCATGGCCCATATGTAGATCACCAGATGGATAAGGAAACATATCCAAGACATATTTCTTTGGACGTGGGTCATCTGGGCGGCCAGATTTAAATGGTTCGATCTGATCCCAGATCGGCAACCACTTCTCTTGGACATGTTGAATGTCGTAGGCCTCATGCACGAGCGGAATTCTCCCATGCCACACCAGTAAGTTCTGCACTTACGCTCCAGAGGTTGCCCGCCAAGGTCTGGTCATATGCCAATGCACGGGCTCTGGTTAATTTAGGAGTTCCCCGCATTTCAAAATATTGGCTCGGGCCTAGGTATGAACTTCCTAAGAGATTTGGGTAAGTCAGCGCCGCAAGTAGAGGAAGTGCGCCCATCTGCGCTGATTGCGCAAAAACTTTATTGAACTCTAGGGTCAATCGCTCCTGCAATTTTTTGCCAGCCATAGCAGGGGCGACGCCAAATAAATTTGTAGCGGCCCAACCTGGATGCGCGGCAACCGGCGTGAAACTCCACTTATTTTTTAAACGAAGACGTTCGGCCTCTGAAATAAATAACAAGTTAGCCAATTTAGATGAACCATAGGCGGCCCAAGGCGAATACTTACCAACACCAAAGCACCGATCGCGAATATCATCAACGGTATTTGAGCCAAAACTTCCGATTCGGTGGGCTTGACTCGCCACGCTAACTAGGCGACCGGAAATCTTTTTGTGAATTAATCCAGCGAATGCGAAATGTCCTAAGTGATTAGTTCCCATTTGCAATTCAAAGCCATCTTTTGTAGATGTATAGGGAGTTGCCATAACTCCGGCATTTAAAATTACGCCATCAAATTTCTTTGTACTTTTCTTAATTACTTCTGCTGCGGTTCTTACTGATGCTAAATCGGTTAGATCCATTTCAATTACCGAAAAGTTTCCGCGCAATTTCCCAAAGGAATTTTCGAGTTCCTCGGCCTTCTTAAGGCTGCGAGCTGTGATGGTTACATCTGCGCCTTTTCGAAGAAGTACTCGCGCGCACTGGGCACCAAGACCACTCGTACCACCTGTAATGAGAAATCGCTGTCCAGATAAATCCGCAATGTTGTTCTCATTCCAACCGAGTGGAATCGTTAGCGAATTTACATATTCGGTTTTCATAAGTGGAGATAAGGGGAATCGAACCCCTAACCTCTTCCATGCCATGGAAGCGCGCTACCAATTGCGCCATATCCCCGAAATTTCTCCGGGCGCTTTGGAAAAACTCCCGCAGGAAGCGACCTTATCTAATTATTTGGTTCATCGCCAAAGACAGGTTCTGGGATCGAGCCCGCATTATGTTCAACCAAGGTCCAACCCCGATCAAGATGGCGATTTGGTTCGAGAACCGACCAGCAGGCATTTGATAATCCACCTAACGAGGCCCACTTTTCATATGGCAGTTCAAGTAGCGATCCCAGCAAACAACGCGCCGCACCTCCATGAGTTACAAAAACAATCGTTCCACTTTTTACACCTTCAATAGCTAGATTAACTGCGCGGGTGGCCCGCAGGGCAACTTCACTTCGAGTCTCACCAATTTCGCCAGCGCGAACATCCTCACCGCTAATCCATTTGGTGAAACGTTCGCCATCCATGGCGCGATTTTCTTCCCCCGTCTTGCCTTCCCAATTTCCGCCATTGGTTTCGCGCAGGTCTGGATCGATCTCCAATTTTAAAGAACTTAAATCAATTAGCGCTTGAGCGGTCTGCTTTGCCCGACCTAGATCACTTGAAATTATTCGATCTGGCTTTAGCGCCGCCAATATTTTTGCCGCGTGCGTAACCTGATATTCGCCAACCTTATTTAGCGGAATATCTGAATGGCCTTGAAAACGATTTATTACATTCCAGTCGGTTTGGCCATGACGCCAGAAGACCAAGCGAAGTGGATCAGACACTTAGCGCGCCTCAGAGACCTTGAGTTCGATTCGTGGGCAATCATTCCAAAGTCGATCCAGCATGTAATAGTTACGAAGTTCGGTATTTTGAATATGTACAACTAAGTCTGAGTAATCCAACAAGATCCAGGCGCCCTTGCCCTCACGGCGAATTGGTTTCTCGCCAATTTCGGCTAGCTTTCTAAAGACCTCATCGGCAATTGCATCTACCTGTTGTTCGTTTTGCGCGGTCGCTATTAGGAACACTTCGGATAGAAGCATCTGGTCAGTCATATCCAGGGCAATAATGTCGGTACCCAATTTTTCAGAAATTGCCTCAGCTGCTAGCTGGGCCAAATCTTTTACTTGTTTACTTGCTGCCATAGAGACCATGCTCCTTTATATATTGAAGCACAGATGGTGAGAGTGTTTCGGGGGTTTGCTTGCTGGAAAATGCGGCGCGGATCTGGGTTGCAGAAATATCCAAAGCTTGGATCTCTAACTCTTTAAATTCACTCTTCTTATCTCCGGGACGGCGAACTACTAAAACATCAGCAAGCTTGCGTAGATCTTTCGCGCGCTTCCACTTATCAAAAGTTGCCGCCGCGTCGCTACCCAAAATTAATGTGAACTCATCACGTGGAAAGAAGGCGCGAAGAGATTGCAAGGTGTCATAGGTATAAGTTGCACCTTTGCGGGTTACTTCAATATCTAAGACTTCGACCTTGCCTTGAAGTTCATCTGATAAATCTTCTAACGCCGCCGTGCACATCGCCAGACGTTGCTGCGGTGAGGCAACTGGTTTGGTGTCACGCAAATATGGATCGCCAGTAGGAATAATCATTATCTTTTCAAATTTCTTGGCGAGAACTTCAATTATATGAAGATGGCCAAGGTGGGGCGGATCAAAGGTGCCACCAAGAATGCCGACTTTTGAGATGGGATTAATCCCGGTCTAAGCGAATTACAAGATATAAAAATAGTGAGAGAACACCAAAGGCAAACAATCCGAAAAATACTGGTGGCGCGGATAGATGACGTACTGTTTCAGAAGCGGTGATCATGGGAGAAACTTTACCCTAAGGATTCGGCTCCACCCGCAAGCAACTTTTTGAATTCGCTCTCATTTAAAACTCGAAGACCCAACTCCTCGGCCTTAGCCAATTTCGAACCTGGTGAATCCCCCACCACTACATAATCAGTCTTCTTGGAAACTGAGGAGGAACTCTTACCGCCATGCTCGGCTATGACTTCGCTAACACCATCGCGAGTGAAATCAATTAAGGAACCTGTCACTACCAAAGTTAGCCCGGCTAAGGTTTGTGGGCTGGTAGAAACCTTGGCTACTTCCTTCATTGCAACTCCGGCTTTTTGCCATTTTCTAATTATTTCCTGGTGCCAATCAATGGCAAACCATTCAATTATCGATTGGGCAATGATCAAACCAACTCCTGGAGTCTGTGCCAAAACTTCCTCTGAGGCGCTAGCGATCGCTTCAATAGAACCAAAGTTTTTTGCTAAAGCCTGCGCCGCCGTAGGGCCGACATGTCTTATTGAAAGTGCGACCAAGATGCGCCAGAGTGGTTTAGTTTTTGCACTTTCAAGGGCCACCAAGAATTTTTCGGCATTAGCCCCAAGCTCGCCATCCTTCTTTAAAAAGAATTCTGACTTCGCCAGATCCTTGGCGGTTAGGGAGAAGAGATCGGATTCATCGGTAATTAGCCCATGGTTAAGCATGGCAATTGCTGCTTCGTAGCCCAAAACATCAATATCTAACGCGACTCTAGATCCGATGTAATAAATTCGCTCGCGCAGTTGCGCCGGACAAGATTGGGTATTCGGGCAACGAAGATCAACATCGCCCTCTGAGATTGCCCGTAACTTACTTCCGCAATCTGGGCATTTTGTTGGCATGACGAATGCTCTTTCACTGCCATCGCGCCGATCGATGATCGGACCAAGAACTTCTGGAATTACATCGCCCGCTTTGCGGATAAGCACTACATCGCCAATCAAAATTCCTTTGCGCACTACCTCTTGCTCATTGTGCAGAGTGGCATTCGTTACCGTTGAGCCGGCAACTTTTACTGGTTCCATGAAGGCAAATGGCGTAACTCGCCCGGTTCGCCCAACGGATACCTTGATATCCAATAATTTTGTTGTGACTTCTTCAGGTGGATATTTATAAGCAATAGCCCATTTTGGCGCCCTTGAAGTGAAACCAAGTTCTTGTTGAATTGCGATTTCATTTACCTTAATAACAATGCCATCGATTTCATGTTCGACATCGTGGCGATGCAGGCCGTAGTACTTAATGAACTCTTCAACCTCTGTTCGCGACTTTACAACTTTGTATCTAGAACTTGTCGGAAGCCCAAGTGATTTAAGAAGTTCGTAGGCCCCACTTTGTGAAGTAAATTCCACGCCCGAATTAGCGCCGATTCCATGAACCACCATTGATAGTGGCCTAGAAGCAGTAATCCGTGGATCTTTTTGACGAAGTGATCCAGCCGCGGCATTTCGCGGATTGGCAAAGCGTTCTCTTCCGAGCTCTTCTTGGAGATCATTAAATTCATTGAAGGCGGCGATTGGAAAGAAAACTTCTCCTCGAACTTCAATTAAATCTGGAATATTTTTCCCCGAAAGTTCGTGTGGGATATCAGCGATGGTCTTAACATTAAAGGTGACATCTTCACCGGTTGTTCCGTTACCGCGAGTTAGGGCTCGGGTTAACTTTCCCTTTTCATACAATAAATTTATGGCCAGGCCATCGACCTTAACCTCACATAGCCAGCTATTTTTTGCTTCATTTTTTGCGATTCGATCAAACCACTGATTTAGTTCAGCCTCATCAAAGACATTATCTAAACTCATCATCTTTTCGATGTGATCATGTTGCTGGAAATGCGTAGCAAATCCCCCGCCGACTAGATCGGTAGGAGAATCTGGGAGCTTAAATTCTGGATGGGCAGCTTCTAATTTCTGAAGTTCTTTTAAGAGCGAATCAAATTCACCATCGGTAATTGTTGGTTTATCCAGAACATAGTATTTAAATTGATGATCCCGGATCTCTTCGCTTAATTGGGCGATACGACGTCTGATCTCCTGGCTCACAGGTAAAACTTATTCGGTCTGTGCGACAGTAGCCGAGCCGACAACCCGATCACCATCGTAAATAACTAAACCTTGCCCCGTGGCCAAGCCAAAGAGTGGTTCATCAAGTTCAACTCTGATCGACTCCCCATCATGTGTGTAACTCGCAGCTAGAGGTGCGCCATGTGCTCGCACTTGGGCAAAACCGCGATATTGCGTTTGCGTGGCAGGCACTGGTCCACACCAGATTGGTTTCTCACCAACAATCTTCTTTACCGCCAAAGCTTCATGCGCGCCAACAACCACAGTGTTTGTCTTTGGTTCAATCTTTAATACATATCGCGGACTACCACCATCGGCTGGAACTGTTAAACCAAGGCCACGACGTTGTCCGATTGTGTAGGTGTATGCGCCTTTGTGTTCGCCCAATTTATTTCCAGCTTCATCGACGATCTCGCCAATTTCACTCCCAAGGCGATCGCGCAACCAACCAGCATTATCGCCAGAAGGAACGAAGCAAATATCGTGGCTATCTGGCTTATTGGCAACATAGAGACCTCGCTTCTTAGCCTCTTTACGAACCTCTTCTTTGAAGGTATCGCCAAGTGGGAAATGCGCCCCGGCTAATTGATCGGAATTTAAAACAGCCAGAACATAAGACTGATCTTTACCGGGATCTTCGGCGCGATACATCACGCGCCCTAATTCATTCTCGCGCATTTGTGCATAGTGCCCGGTAATAACACCGTCGAAACCAAGACCCTTAGCGCGATCTAAAACTGCAGCAAATTTAATTTTCTCATTGCAGCGAAGGCAGGGATTAGGAGTTCGGCCAGATGCGTATTCTGAAAGAAAATTCTCAACAACTCCATCATGAAATTCTTCGGCCATATCCCAGATATAGAAAGGAATTCCTATTACATCGGCGGCGCGACGGGCATCATGTGAATCTTCGATGGTGCAACAACCGCGGGCGCCTGAACGATATTTTTGTGGATTACTTGAGAGCGCTAAGTGAACACCGACTATTTCATGACCAGCATCAACCGCGCGCGCAGCTGCCACTGCTGAATCGACGCCACCGCTCATTGCGGCAATTAGCTTCATTAGTTAAGTCCATTCACGACAAAAGCCGAACGGGCGCGTTCAACAACGCTTGGAAATACTTTAATAACTTGATCGATCTCTTCCTTGGTATTTGTACTGCCGATGGATATTCGAAGCGAGGCATCAGCATCGGCCTCACTAATTCCAAGTGCAAGCAAGACATGACTTGGCCTTGGTACGCCTGCGCTGCAGGCAGAGCCAGCAGATGCACTAATTCCCTCTGAATCTAAAAGCAGAAGCAAGGCATCGCTCTCGGTGCCCGGGAATGTGGCATTTACTATTCCAGGCAGTGCTGGATCGGAAACTGAATTAATAACCAGATCTGGAATCGCTATCTTGAGTTGTGAAATAAAGTAATCGCGGAGTTCTCGAACCTTCTTAAAATTAGCCACCCGATTTTCGATTGCAGATTTAGCAGCTGCGGCAAATGAGACGATTGCCGGAGCATTTAGCGTGCCGCTTCTTATCTCGCGTTCTTGTCCGCCACCATGCAAGATCGGCGTTAGATCCAAACCACGCTGCAAAATTAGCGCAGCCACTCCAAGCGGTCCTCCAACTTTATGGGCGCTAATAGTTGCAGCTGTTGTACCCAATTGATTAAAGTCGAAATCTACTTTTCCAAAACTTTGTACTGCATCGGTGTGAACTGGAATATCTCCAGCGATTTTTACCACTTCTGCAATTGGTTGTAGTGAACCCAATTCGTTATTGGAATGCATTACGCTAATTAGCGCAATTTCTGCTCCCCGATTTGCAATTAAATCCTTGAGGAAATCCAAATCAATGACCCCAACTTTTGTAATTGGTATCAAGATCTGCTCGGCCGCTTCATGTTCGACCAACCACTCAACCGGATCCAAAATTGCGTGATGCTCGAAGGCTGAGGTGACGATGACCTTTCGCTTTGGATTACTTGCAATTGCGTTCCAATAAAAACCTTTGATCGCTAAGTTGTTGGCTTCGGTACCAGAGCCGGTAAAGATAATTTCTGAAGGGTTGCATCCAACTAATTCTGAGAGTAGGTGCCGGGCATCTTCAACATCTTTGCGAATTGCCCGCCCTTGATTGTGCACGCTTGAGGCATTTCCTAATTTCTTAACTTGTTCGGTCAGCGCCGAAATTGCCGCATCATTGATCGGCGCGGTCGCGGCGTGATCAAGATAGATGGTCATGCCTTAAGGATACTTTGATCAGGCCCGAGCGATAACTTGAGCAGTACCCTCAACTATTTTTTAGCAGTGATTGCGGCGGTAGCCTGCGGTAAGACGTTGAAGAGATCGCCAACCACGCCAAAATCAGCTAATTCAAAGATCGGCGCTTCGGCATCTTTATTAACCGCAACGATTAACTTTGAAGTCTGCATGCCAGCACGGTGTTGAATTGCCCCAGAAATTCCAGCGGCTACATAAAGTTGTGGGCTAACTGTTTTGCCAGTTTGTCCGACCTGATGTGAATGCGGATACCAACCAGCATCGGTAGCAGCGCGCGAAGCACCAACTGCCGCGCCTAAGGCGTCGGCAAGTGCTTCAACAGGTTTGAAATCACCATTTGTGCCACGCCCGCCAGAAACCACGATCGAAGCTTCTGTTAATTCTGGGCGGCCACCTTTAACGGCTGGCTCACTCGAGGTAATTGTTGCTAATTTTGCCGTGGCCGAAATTGTTGGGGTGAAATTTTCAAGCGTCGCAGATGAATTGGTTGAGGCAACTTCAATTGAATTAGAGCGAAGGGTAACAACCGCGCATCCATGATTTACGGTTGCGTGAACGGTCGTGCCACCGCCAAATACTGATTGGGTTGTGATCAAATCGGCATCGATGTCAATGGCATCAGTGATGATTCCAGAATTAGTTGCAACGGCTACGCGCGCGGCAATCTCTTTGCCCTTTGCAGTTGAAGTAATCAATAGCGCCTTGGGTGACTTTGCGGCAATTATCTGGGCTAGCGCTTCGGCAATTTCGCCAACCGTTGAGGTGCTTGAAATCTCATCGATCGTAATGATTTTATTGATTGGAAAAACATTTAATTGCGAGACTAGATCGGCATCTAGTACCACCGCAGTTACTTCACCAATTCGGGCGCCAAATGTGGCTAATTCCCCGCTGGATTTTGCAACTTTGCCGCCTTGTGAATCAATCAGAATTAAAGCGCTCATATAACTCTCTTCTCTGCCAAGAAATCAACAAGTTTGGCGCCACCCTCGCCACCATCTTCGACCTTCACACCAACACTTCGAGCTGGGCGAAGTAAGGCATCCTTAACCGTCGACCAGGCGGCTTTGCCACCAACTGCTTCTGCGCTGATACCAATATCAGCAAGGGATTTGGTTGTAATAGTTTTCTTCTTCGCCGCCATAATTCCTTTAAATGATGGATAACGCGGTTCATTTATCTTTTCAACCACACTAACAATCACTGGGAACTTAGCTTCCATATTTTCAATTCCAGATTCGGTGCTGCGCACAATTTTTACTTGTGATGCCGCCGGATCTACTTCTACCTTTGCCGCAAAAGTTAATTGTGCATAGCCAAGACGTTGGGAAAGCATCGCCGGAATGACACTCATGCGCGCATCGGTTGATTCCGTGCCGCATAAAACTAAATCGAAGCCGCCGCTCTTAATTACTTCCGATAAAACTAAAGAAGTTGCGAGCGCATCTGATCCCGCCAAAGCTTCATCACAAATATGGATCGCATCATCGGCGCCCATTGAAAGTGCTTTACGAATCGCTTCAGTTGCCCGCTCTGGTCCCATTGAAATCAAGGTTATTGTGTGGCCACTACCTTCACCGGCCTCATTGGTTAGTGAATTGGCTTCAACAATTTGCAGCGCAGATTCCACGGCATACTCATCTAAATCATTTAGAACCGCATCAACGCCGGCTCGATCCAGCACTTGTCCGTTCATCTTCTTCTCGGCCCATGAATCAGGTACCTGTTTTACGCACACTGCAATCTTCATGCCTAAAGGTTACTGGCCAGTAACAATTTTCGCCACAATACTCGGGAGTACATGGCAAACGGTCTTAAACTCTAGCCGTGCTCGCACTCCTAGCTCCAGGTCAAGGTTCGCAAACGCCAGGCTTCCTAGCGCCTTGGATCGCCTCGGATCTTGCCTCCTCTCTTATTAATAAGTGGTCAGAGATCACCGGATTAGATTTAGTAAAGCTTGGAACCAGCGCAAGCGCCGATGAAATTAGAGATACTGCCAATGCCCAACCCCTATTAGTTGCCGGTGGGTTGCTTGGCGCGGGTTGGTTATTTGAAGGAGATTATTCAACGCTTTCATACTTTGCTGGCCACTCGGTTGGTGAGATTACGGTGGCAGGAATCGCCCAAGTTATCGACGCTGAGGTGGCGATGAAATTAGTTCGCACGCGCGGATTAGAAATGGCAAAGGCGGCGCAAGGAACCAATACCGGAATGTCAGCTGTGCTTGGTGGTGAACGAGATGTGGTTGTTGCGGCGATTAACGCACTTGGCTTAACCGCGGCAAATGAGAATGGCGCTGGGCAAATTGTTGCTGCAGGTGCACTAGATGCGCTCGCAAAGTTAGCCGAGAACGCACCAGAAGGTTCGCGCGTGCGCCCACTTGCCGTTTCTGGCGCATTTCATACTTCAACAATGCAACCGGCTGTTCCAGTACTTGCAGCTTTAGCAAAAGATGTCGAAGCTAAAGATCCAATACTTCCTTTCATCTCTAATAAAGATGGTGCAGTTGTTGAAAATGGCCGCGATGTCTTAGACCGTATCGTCGGACAAATTGCCGGGCCGGTTCGTTGGGATTTATGTATGACGACGATGGTTCAACTTGGAGTAACAGGAATAATTGAATTACCACCAGCTGGGACTCTTGCCGGTTTAGTAAAGCGCGCTGCGCCTGAGATTGAAACTTTTGCGCTTAAAACTCCAGAAGATATTCCCGCAGCTAGAGAATTCGCCGCAAAACATGGTGGTAAATAATGGCCTTGAATTTCACGCCCCCAACACAAAATGCGCGAATTCTCTCGGTTGGTGCTTATCGCCCACCACGCATTGTTCCTAATTCGGAGATTGTTGATCGCATCGAATCTAGCGATGAATGGATTCAACAGCGCACTGGAATTCAAACTCGTCACATTGCAGCTGCCGATGAATCACTAATAGATATGGCAACCAAGGCCGCGACGCAGGCAATCTCCCGAGCCGGACTTACCGCTGATCAAATTGACGCAGTTATCTTTGCAACCATCTCTTATCCATATCAAGCCCCATCTGCCGCGACTGAATTACTTATTAGATTGGGCAATACCAAAGCCGCCGCCTTTGATATCTCTGCTGCATGTGCTGGTTTTTGCTATGGCGTAGCGCTTGCAACAGATATGGTCCAAGCAAAGACTTCCAATAATGTTTTGGTAATTGGTGGCGAAAAACTATCTGACTTCACCGATCCGGATGATCGTGCGACGGCATTTATCTTCGCCGATGGTGCTGGCGCCGTTGTGATTGGTCCTTCTCAAGATGTTGGCATCGGCCCAACGATTTGGGGCGCTAATGCTGAAACCAGAGAAGCAATCACTCTGGAACCTTCTTATCTAGATTATAAAAATAATCCAGGCAAGACTGATCTGGGTTGGCCAAATATTTCCCAGCAAGGTCAGACCGTATTTCGTTGGGCGGTATATGAGATCGCGCCAATCGCACTTCGCGCACTTGAAGCCGCTGGACTTACTGTTGATAACTTGGCTGCCTTTATTCCACACCAAGCAAATGAGCGAATTATTGATTCGCTAGCAAAATCTATGAAATTGCCAGATTCGGTTGCTATCGCTCGCGATATCCGCACAACTGGTAATACTTCCGCTGCCTCAATCCCGCTAGCGATGGACGCGCTTTTAAAAGAGCGCCCAGAACTCCACGGTAAGAGCGCACTTCTCGTAGGATTTGGCGCAGGGCTTGTATATGCCGGCCAAGTAGTTGAACTTCCACCCGTACCAAAGCAGTAACTAAGCAGTAAATACAAAAGTAATAAAGAAAACAAAGGAGCAAAACAATGGCACTAACCCAAGATGCAGTACTCGCAGGAATCAAAGAGATCGTTGTTGAAGTTGCAGGAATTGACGCAAATCTAATTGCAATGGATAAGAAGTTCTCTGATGACCTAGATGTTGACTCACTCAGCATGGTTGAAGTTGTGGTTGCTGCTGAAGAAAAGTTCGGCGTAAAGATTCCTGATGAAGAAGTTACCAAGATGGCAACAGTTGGCGATGCCGTTAACTTCATCGTTGCAAACGGTAAGTAATTAGTTAGCTAACGATTACTTTTTAAAATGACTCAAAGACGCCGCGTTGTTGTAACTGGGCTCGGAGCCACAACTCCTCTTGGAGGCGATGTCCCTACTACTTGGGCCAACCTCCTTGCTGGAAAGAGTGGCGTGCGCAAACTTGAAGATGAGTGGGCGCAAGATGCCGCAGTTACCTTCGCAGCGCGAGTTGCCGTAGAGCCTTCTGAAGTTATGGAGCGCGTAGAAATGCGTCGCTTGGATCGATCAGAACAATTTGCGGTAATTGCAGCACGTGAAGCTTGGAAAGATGCCGGTTCACCAGATGATATTGATAAAGAGCGCCTTGGCGTAGTTATCGCATCTGGCATCGGTGGCGTCATAACTTTGCTTGATCAATACGATGTTTTAAAAACTAAAGGCGCGCGAATGGTTTCACCACATACCGTTCCGATGTTGATGCCAAATGGTCCAGCTGCAAATGTTGGTCTGGAATTAAAGGCAAAGGCTGGCGTTCACACTCCAGTTTCCGCTTGTGCTTCAGGTGCCGAAGCTGCCGGATATGCACTAGAAATGATTAGAAATAATCGCGCAGATATTGTTGTGACAGGTGGCGTTGAAGCTGCAATCCATCTACTTCCAATGTCTGGCTTTGCGTCGATGAAAGCACTTTCAACTCGCAATGATGATCCAGCCAAGGCATCTCGTCCTTATGACAAAGACCGCGATGGCTTTGTATTAGGCGAAGGTGGCGGCGTCCTTGTCTTTGAAGAACTAGAACATGCCAAAGCCCGCGGGGCCAAGATTTATGCCGAAGTTATGGGACAAGGTTTAACTTCAGATGGTTATCACATAGCCGCCCCAGATCCAGATGGTGCTGGAGTTACTCGCGCTGTTAAATTTGCGTTGCAAGATGCTGGCATTCCACTGTCGGAAATTGTTCATTTAAATGCCCACGCAACTTCAACCCCGGCTGGCGATGTTGCTGAAGCTAATGCACTTGCCAACGCACTGGGCTCAGATATTTCTCACGTAGCCGTCTCTGCCACTAAATCAATGACCGGACACTTATTAGGTGGCGCCGGTGCTATCGAATCAATTTTCTGCGTACTTGCGATGTATCACCACAAGGCTCCCCCAACAATTAATATTGAAAACTTAGATGAGGCAGTAACAGTAGATGTGGTTCGCGATGTGCCACGCGACCTGCCTGCAGGTTCTATCGCTTGCTTAAATGATTCATTTGGCTTTGGTGGCCATAACGTCGTTCTGGTCTTTCGTTCTTACGAAGGCTAATTCTTAGCGAGTTCCAATTCGCTTTCCAACCGTTACATATTTGACGGTGCTTGAGCTGTTCACGCTTGCTGGATAGGTAGGAGCAAAGTTTGCCGTAAGTGCGCGCTGACCTTGAATCAATATTTTCCAGCTACAGGTAGCTGCTGAATTTGAAAGAGTTCGGGCAGAACATCTAGTTATGGCCTTGCCATTATCTAAGAATGTAACCGTGCCAGCCGGAGTGAGCGGTGAAGATACCGTCGCGGTAATTGTTACCGTGGTTAATTTTGCAATACTTCCAGAAATAGAAATCGCAACGGTGGATGTCTCAGTAATCGTAGAACTATTTGTTACCGCCTGCGAGGCAAGGCTAGCCGCTTCATTCCCGGCTAGATCCTGAATTGTATTTGCCTGATAACCCGCGGGGTTTGTGTAGGAGACTGTCGGAGATGCCCCGGTTGGAATTGGAACCGTCAGCGTTATAACTACATTTGTGGAACTTGCAATAGCGCTAGTTTCTGTATCAATTACGCCTAGTACCGTAACTGTAAAACTTTCGTTAGGAATCGTGGCTGAATTTAATGTCGAGTTATAAGTCAGTGTTATTTGAGTTCCAGCAGAGTTGGTAGACGCAGAACTAAGAGTTGGTACTGCCGTATCAATTGTTACCGATAAAGAAGATGAAGTAGCGGTTGCTGCACCTAATGTGGATATGGCAGTTATGTTGTGTGAACCATCGGAAAGAGTTCCCGCAACGCAGGACCACGCTCCTGTGGTTGTATTCGCAGTACAGGTGCTTCCAGTATTCACACCGTCGACCTGCAATTGAATAGTTGAACCGCCAATTGCTGTTCCAGTAAATGTAGGTGTATTTATATTTGTGATTCGATCAGAATTGGAATAACCAGAATCAGATGCCGAATCTAAAACCGGGGTTGAAGGCGCCGTCTAAGTAAACTTAATTACGACTACCCCTGCTGCGCCATTTCCACCTGGAGTTCTTTGATAAACACCATCAATTCCGGAAGCCATTGCGCCGTAGGTATTACAGGCTGATCCCGCACCACCACCTGCGCCGGTGTTTGCAACACCATCACCACCGTGTGAGGCTCCTGAAATCGAGGTAACCCCATCTAATGCAAGTTTGTAGTTAGCTCCATGACCACCATTGGTTCCACCGCTTGCACCAAGAGTTGCAGATAAACCGTTGTTATCGACGGATGCACCGCCACCGCCTGAAGAGCCGTAAACAACGGAATTAACGGATGAAGTTGTACCAGTTACACCGGCGGTTCCAACCGAAACGGTAGAGCTGTTACAACTTCCCGCCCCACCACCACCTTGTTTTCCTGCATATGGATTTCCACCACTACCAGCCACTCCTCCAGCACCACCTGTTGTGGTTGTCCATCCGCCTCCTGCTTTTCCTCCGGGCGCAGAAAATGAAACACCACCTATGGTCGCAGTTGTACCTGTTCCGTCGGCGGCATTGCCACCCCAAACTCCGCCACCGCCACCGCCGCCTACATTTACTGATACAGAACTTCCAGCAGTAACAGCTAAATTTAAATACTCTTGAAGATCTCCACCGCCACCAGCCGATCCACCATCCGCGCCGCCGCCGCCAACTACATCAACACTGACAGTTGAAACTCCATACGGAATGGTCCATGTATCAGCACCTGTAGATGTGAAATTTGCATATGCATAAACAGGGCTAGATCCAGTCGCCGTAACAGTCGGAGCAGCTAAGGCGTAATTAAAATTTAGATACGAAAATAGGAAGGCAAGTATTGTTGCGTAGCTTTTAAAACTTACCTTCTTCACTTACCTATTTTAAAGCTTTACTTACTTACTTTAAAACTCACCGAGACGGTTACGGTAACGGTCTTTGGAATCGTGGTCGTGTCATACATGCCACCGGCCGAGGTATCCACTGAATCTGGTGCGGTTACTTGAACCGGGCCGCTGGTTACGGCAAGGACGGGGCCGAGTTTGGAACCGACCGCCTTGGTAATTGATTGGGCGCGAAGCTTGGCATCGACCATCGCATCGGCCAAAAGTTGTGGCCGCAGGGCCGCTAGATTTGAAACATAGAACTGAGGGCCACCGTTATTAATATTTACGCCAGTCTGCAGCAATGTTCCAAAGCCATTTGAAAGAGACTTAATTAAATTAACGTTCTTAGAACGTACGGTTACATTTTGATATGCCTGATAAGCCAAAATTTTTCCAGTTGGATTTCCATTTAAGTATTGTGGAACGGCATTTGTACTAACGCCACCGACTTCAATTCCAGTGATTGGAATACCGCCATCGGTTAAATACTTTGAAAGTGCCTTAACGCTTGAATCTACTTTGGCTACGGCGGTTGCAACTTGTGGCGAAGATTCCTGAATATTTAGATTCCAAACGGCATTATCTGCAATCGCATTTGTTCGTGCTTGTCCGGTAACAGTTATTGAATTTCCGGCCTTGGCGGATAATCCATTTCCGACAAAGTTAAGACCTTCAACTAAGCCGCCAGAAATAATTGCCGCGGCAATTACGATGGCAATATATTTCTTGGAAAAGGTCTTCTTATTTTCGGTTTCGCTCATAACTAGATACTAGCGACTTTACCTGTGGGCAAGGCATCAATCCCCCGCCGGTAGCACTCAAGTTCAGTGTCCCAGGCTGTACCAAGGGCCAGAGAGATGGATTCGCGAAGAGTTTCAAAGCTCTTGCAAGTTTCAAGAGTGGTCATCAATCGATTCTCATGAATCATGATGTCACCAGTTGAAGAAGTAACTGCTTGATGCAATCCAAGTGATGGTGTGCAGCGGTAGAAGACTCCCTCGCCTGAGCTAGCCGAAAATTCACGAACCTCAAAACGAAGGTAATGCCATGACTTTAAAGTTGAGGCTAATTTTGATGCAACCGGTTTAACTTCCCGCCACTGCAATTGGGTGGCCATGGTTCCGGCAGCAAGAAGTTGTGGTTGCCATTCCAGATCAACTGGATAGCCAAAGATCTCATTTAGCGACCATTGGATATGGCGAAGCAGCGCCTTGGGCGCAGAATAGATACGAAGATCTCCCGATAGGAGATTTGCATGTTGCATAGAAGTTCTCTCTTTATTGCTCGGTAAGGCTGCCTTGGTGCGACCTTCCCCAGTCCACCATCGCCGTACTTTGAGCGTTGAAATCAACTTCTATCGCAATTATGGTCCTTTCAACCGACATTTGGCTAGTCCGATTACCTGCGAAAACTCCGTTACACTTGGAAACAGTCCGACGCTTGGCAGTACCCGTTCACTCGGTAAATCTGTACAGAGGAAGACCGGTACCTAAGGAATTCTTAAGTACCAACATTTACCGTAAGGAAAAAAGCTACATGGCAACAGGTACAGTTAAGTGGTTCAACTCTGAAAAGGGTTTTGGTTTCATTGCAGTTGATGGTGGCGGACAAGATGTATTCGTTCACTACTCAGCAATTCAAGGCAATGGCTACAAGTCTCTAGATGAGGGTCAAGCCGTGACTTTCGAAGTCGTACAAGGTCCTAAGGGTCCTCAGGCTGACGCAGTTAATCCTGCTTAATCGCTAACAATTAAAAGCCCTGCCAAAGAAATTTGGTGGGGCTTTTTTAATGCACTTAACTAGTAACCAACTTGTTTTGGAACGGTACCCTTTTTCTTCTCTAAAGCCTTAACACCACTTAGCGGGCTCTTATCGATACCAGATTTCCAGGCATCTAAATATGGCCATGGATATAATTCGCCGCGTCTGACCCACCAAATTCCATTTGTTGTTGGCCAACTAATTCCAAAATGTAGATGAGGCGTAGTTCCTTTAGCATCACCACTATCGCCTGTCTTGGCAATCAAGTCACCAACGTTTACTCGCACACCACTTTTTACCGTCTCTGGTATAAAGGAGAGGTGCGAGCCGTAATATCTAACTCCATCGTCACCGATCATGGAAACAGATAGCCCTCCACGATCAGCGCCAAGGTCGGTCTTCCATTTAAATCGATCGACGCGATTTACTTCATCGATCACTCCGGATGTCGGTGCGACAAAAGCACAACCAATGTGGGTAATGATGTCGGTTGCTGGGTAATTGTGATGAGAATGGGCGTAGGTGTATTTACAACCCTGAATAGGAAAGGTGTAGATGGGTGCGGCTTTAGCGTTTGAAATTGAGATAACTACAAAGCCTAGGCAGATTAGAAGAGCGATAATTCTTTTACGCAATTGGGTACTCTTTTGCAAGCATTGGAATAATTGCCTTCCAGCCCAACTCAGTTTGAATTCTCTTTTGAAGCGCTTCTTGTCCCTCTAGTTCACCATGAACAATAAATACTTCATTTGGCCTAGCTAAATTCTTAAGCCAAGAAATGATTTCATTGCTATCTGCGTGGACTGAGAAACTTTCAACGTTTGCGATATGGGCTTGGACGTTAACCCAACTCTGATGGATTCTTACCTTTTCGGCACCTTGTTGTAATTGCAGGCCACGACTTCCTCGCGCTTGAAAGCCAACCAGGATCACTGTGTTTTTTGGATCAGGAAGCATATTTTCCAAGTGATAGACAATCCGCCCACCGGTAGCCATGCCACTTGCTGAAACAATGACTGATTGTTCAGTAATGTCATTTAAAAGTTTGGATTCTTCGGTCGAGGTCATTGCACGAAGGTGACCCGGATCAAATGGATCTATCACCTTAAATTCTTCCGCTATCTCTGGGCGAATATCTAAAGTCGCGTTAGTGATCGCCTCGCGGTAATGCCTGATGACTTTATCTGCCATCGGTGAATCAATATAAATTGGCAAACTTGGAATTACTTTGGCATCTACCAATTTTCGAAGCTCAAAGAGAATTTCTTCAGTTCGATCTACGGCAAAGGCTGGAATCAGGATGGAACCCCCGCGCTTTATGGCTGCAAGGATTTCAACGCCAAAATCAGATACGGGTGAATCATGGGTCCGATCGCCATAAGTTGATTCGGTGATTACGGCATCTAAGTGAGTGGTCGGAGGTTTATCAGGGCCAGCTAAGAATGGATGATTTCCGCGACCAAGGTCACCGGTAAATAAAAGTGATTTGCCAGCTATTTCCAGGACGATGTAGGTCGACCCAAGAATGTGGCCAGAGAGATAGAAAGTGGCAAAAATATTGGGCAGAACTTCAATTCGTTCGCGAACTTTAATTACATTGAAATGGGTTAGAGATTTTTCGACATCTTGCGCATTGTAAATGACTTCCGGGTCTGCCTCGCGCTTGATCTTATTCTCTTCATATTTTGCCTTGGTCATTTGCAAATGCGCCGAATCAATAAGTATTACTTCGGCAATCTTCGCGGTGTATTCAGTGCAGAAGATTTTGCCCTTAAAACCATTTTTAACAAGTGCTGGGATATATCCAGAATGATCTAGGTGAGCATGGCTTAGAAGAATTACATCGATGCTCGCTTCATCAATTGGAAATTTTTCGCTATTGCGCTCATTGATCTCGGCTTCGCCTTGAAACATTCCACAATCGATCATGACTTTATAGTTGCCATCTGAGACAAGAAAGCGGCTTCCGGTGACGGTATCTGCCGCGCCTAAAAATTGAATTATCGGGGCGGTCATTAGGCCATCATAACTTGATGATAATCTCGCTTCCTCGATAGCGAATTTCGCTATTTGGGGCGGTAGCTCAGTTGGTTAGAGCCCCGGACTCATAATCCGGTCGTCGTCGGTTCGAGCCCGACCCGCCCCACTTAGAAGTAATTGAGATGCTTAATTAAAAGCGATCTGCTTCCATGACCTTATTCCAAGCCTTCACAAAGTCAGCGACAAATTTCTCCTTCGCATCGCTGCTGGCGTAAACCTCAGATAAAGCACGCAATACTGAGTTGGATCCAAAGACTAGATCTGCTCTTGATCCAGTCCAGCGCACCGCACCGGTTTTGGGATCATGAGCTTCAAATATATCGGTCCCCTTCTTAGGTGCCCACTCAACATCCATAGAAAGGAGATTTACAAAGAAGTCATTTGTTAATTGTCCTGGCTTCTTAGTTAAAACTCCAACAGCAGACTTATCAGTATTTGCGTTTAATACACGAAGGCCACCTACAAGTACTGTCATTTCCGGTGCAGTGAGATTAAGTAGTGAAGCCTTATCTACCAAGAAGAATTCGGCTTCTGGGCCAACGCCCTTCTTGGCATAATTTCTAAAGCCATCAGCTACTGGTTCTAAAACTTTGAATGATTCAACATCGGTCTGGGCTTGAGTTGCATCACTGCGACCAGCCTTAAATGGAACCTTGATCTTTACTCCGGCCTTAGTTGCGGCATCTTCAACTCCGACAGATCCAGCCAGGACGATTAAATCGGCAAGTGACACATATTTCTTACCAGATTTGTTGAAGGCAACTTGAATCTTGGTCAGCTTACTTAGAACTGAGGCAAGTTGCTTTGGATTATTAGCCTCCCAATTGCGTTGTGGCTCTAAAGCAATTCGAGCGCCATTTGCGCCACCACGCTTATCAGAATTGCGGAAAGTTGATGCAGCTGACCATGCGGTAAAGACCATCTGCGAGACGGTTAAACCGCTCTTTCGAATCTTGGTCTTAAGTGAATTAATATCTGAAACAGTTAGCTTGGACTTCTTCTTTGGAAGTGGGTCTTGCCAAATCAATTCTTCCTTTGGAACTTCTGGTCCAAGATATCTTGCGATTGGACCCATATCGCGGTGGGTTAACTTAAACCAAGCGCGCGCAAAGGCATCGGCAAATTGATCTGGATTGGCTAAGAAGCGACGTGAAATCTTTTCGTATGCCGGATCGGTACGCATCGCCAAGTCAGTTGTGAACATAACTGGCGCATGCTTCTTACTTGGATCATGTGCATCTGGAACCGCCTTAGATCCCTTGCCATCTTTTGGAATCCATTGTGTGGCACCGGCTGGGCTCTTGGTCTGTTCCCATTCAAAGGCAAATAAAGTTTCGAAGTATTCGTTATCCCATTTAGTTGGGGTGGGAGTCCAAGCACCTTCAAGACCGCTTGAAATTGTTTGGGCACCATTGCCGCTGCCAAAACTATTCTTCCAACCAAGTCCCATCTCCTCCATGGCTGCGCCTTCTGGTTCGGCTCCAACATACTTACTTGGATCAGCTGCGCCATGTGCCTTACCAAAGGTGTGACCACCTGCGATTAGTGCAACGGTCTCTTCATCATTCATAGCCATACGAGCAAATGTTTCGCGAATATCTTTAGCTGAAGCCAAGATATCTGGCTTTCCATCTGGGCCTTCTGGATTTACATAAATTAATCCCATTTGAACTGCGGCAAGTGGATTATCTAATTCACGATCGCCCTTATAGCGTTCATTGGCAAGCCAAGTTGCTTCACTTCCCCAATAAGTCTCATCTGGTTCCCAAACATCGGCGCGACCGCCGCCAAAACCAAATGTCTTTAGCCCCATCGATTCAATTGCGCAGTTGCCGGCAAGAATCATTAGGTCTGCCCAGGAAATTTGCTTGCCATATTTTTGCTTAATTGGCCAAAGTAATCTGCGGGCCTTATCCAGATTCACATTGTCTGGCCAAGAGTTAAGAGGAGCAAAGCGTTGCATACCCGCACCGGCGCCGCCACGTCCATCAGCGGTTCGATAGGTACCTGCACTGTGCCAAGCCATGCGAATAAAGAATGGCCCGTAGTGACCATAATCAGCTGGCCACCACTCTTGCGATGTGGTCATTAACTTGTAGATCTCTTTCTTCAACTTCTTTAGATCTAACTTCTTAAATTCTTTTGCGTAATCAAAATCCTCGCCCATTGGATCGGATTGAGGTGAGTGTTGCTTTAAGACTTTGAGATCAAGTTGATTGGGCCACCAGTCACGGTTGTAGGTTCCTTCATTGGTCGCCTTGCCGCCGGTATATGGGCACTTTGCTTGATCGCTCACTTGATCCTCCTGATTTAGATCGTCCTATGGGCGAGCCTAACAACAAAGCCATTTTCTGCAATACTTGAGCATGTTCGGTTTCTCACCCAAAAAGGCTCGGCCGAACTTTCAGTATCGTGATAATTATTATCACGACGATCCACAAAATGAATACTTTGCTAGATACGGAAAAACGCTAAGCGGTTTAAGCAGAACTTTTGCCTCCACAGTTTTATTTGCTGTTTCCGTGATGTTCATACAGTCAACTGTTGCGGCAAATATAAATTTAAACAGTCAAAAGATAGTTGAATTTGGACAGGGCTCCACCGGCACACCGGCCTGTTCGGGTTCTACCTCGCTCACACTTACACCAGGAAACTCCTTCACCAATGGCAGCGGAAGTACTGGAACGCACTATTTCAAAACCATCAATGTAAATAGCGTTCCCTCGCAATGTAATGGCTTTGATCTAAAGATTAGGGCTTGGGGAATTTCAGGAACTAGTCCATTACCAATTTATGGGACAAATCAAACGGATGTAATAGTGCATGGTGTAGGCGCAAACTACGTAGCAGGTTGCGGAAGCGGATATACCGTATCTGGCACAACTTCATCAGGCTCTTTTGTTGTGACGCTGACGGTGCCCGTCTCACTCTCAAATGATGTCTATAAATTAACTATTGAAAGTACTGCCCATGACAACTCTTGTGATTATTCACCGGCCTCAAATGGTGTAGTCCAAGATGGATTGCTCCTTTATTTGGATGCCGCCGCCTACTCCGGGTCTGGTAATTGGCTCGATTGGACTTCCTACAACCACGATGGAACATTTCCTGGGGGAACTAACAATCCAACCTTTGTATCCCAACCAAATAATGGCAGCTACTTCAACTTTAATTCCAGTCAGTCACAATATTTTAATGTAAGCAACATCAGCACAATGGTTTATGGCACCAGCCCAAGGTCGATGATTGGTTGGATGCGAGTTAGTGCGGCAACCGGATCATGGCAATGGATTCTTAGTTATGGTACTTCAAATACAAGCCAATCTATGTTTATCGGATTCAACAGCTCAATTACAACCGTTTACTTCGGTGGTTACGGAAATGACGTTACTTATACGAAACCGAGTGGTGATTGGATTGGCCAATGGGTGATGATGGCCGGAACTTACGATGGCACAACTGCCAAGCTTTATGTAAATGGCCAACTTGTTACGACTCAAACCATTTCTTGGAATACTGTTCAGAGCACTAACCAAATTGGACGTCAAACAAACGGCTCTGAATATACAAATGGACGAATTTCCTACATCAGCTATTACAACAAAGTGCTTTCAGCAGATGAAATGGCACAGAACTTCAACGCGATTAGAGGTCGCTACGGCATATAGTGGTTAAATTGCGCTATGGGATTGGCCACGATGATTAAAGATCTGCAATCTCTTCTTGGCGCCGATCTGGTACGTGGTGATGCGGCAGCGCTATCAGCCTACAGCCATGATGCCACTCCTCTATTTGATGGACTTCCAGAAGTAATCGTTTCTCCACAAAATACCGAAGATGTTGTGAAGATTGTTAAATTTGCTGCCCAAAATAATGTCCCGATTATTCCTAGAGGTGCGGGTAGCAATCTTTGTGCCGCAACTGTCCCATTAAATGGCGGAATAGTTTTAAGCATGACCAATATGAATAAGGTTCTGGAAGTAAATAAATCTGAACTTCTTGCAGTTGTTCAACCAGGGGTTACAAATCAAGTTTTGGATGAACTAGTCGCAAAAGATAATTTGATGTTCGTGCCAGACCCGGGTTCAAAAAATGTTTCAACTATCGGTGGAAATGTTGCAACAAGCGCGGGCGGTCTTCGTGGCCTTAAGTACGGCACAACAAAGAATTACATCCTTGGCCTTGAAGCGGTACTTGGGACTGGCGAAGTGATTCGCACCGGTGGGCGGCTAGTAAAAGATGTTGCGGGTTATGACGTAACAAGACTTTTGGTTGGCAGTGAAGGAACGCTGGCAATCATTACCGAAATCACCGTTGCCTTGGTTCCAAGACCAGCTGCTTCCAAATATGGTGTCGCTTATTTTGAAGAGTTAGCAAGCGCTGCTGCAGCGGTTGAGAAAATTATCTCAGCCGGGATTCTGCCCTCAACTCTGGAATTTCTAGATAACACCTGCATTCTGGCGGTTGAAGAGTTTGCGAAGTTGGGGCTAGATACATCGGCCGGGGCGCTCTTATTGTTTGGTGATGATGGCGATGCAACTGTTGTTAATTCCTCGGTAGAAAAAATGGCAGAGATCGCAAAGAGCTCTGTTGGTTCTCGCGCCGTTACCTTGGCGCAAGATATTGCAGCAGCAGATGCGCTCTTATATGCCCGCCGCTGTTCCCTTCCCGCTCTTGCAAGACTTGGCACGCTTTCGATTCTTGAAGATATTGCGGTGCCTCGGCCAAAGATGGCAGAAGTTGTTACTCGAATTGAATCAATTGCCGCAAAACACAAGCTCCGTATTGGCACCTTTGGCCATGCCGGTGATGGAAATCTGCACCCCACAATCGTCTTGGATAAAGATACTTCTGATGAGGTAGCTCGGGCCGAGAAGGCGCTTTCAGAAATATTTGGCTTAGCTATTGAATTTGGTGGAACCATTACCGGCGAACATGGTGTTGGTTCGGCAAAGCTGCCATATCTTGAAGCAAAGATTGGCAAGAACAATATGGATCTTCAACGTTCTATCAAGAAGGTATTTGATCCCGCAAATATTCTCAATCCAAATCGGTTAGGTTCCTAAACAATTGGCGAGAGTTGAATTCACCCAAAGCAAATTAGATCGCTGCATTTCATGTGGTTACTGCCTACCTGCCTGCCCAACATATCAACTCACCGGCGCAGAAGAATCTTCACCCAGAGGTCGAATTACTTTGATGCGTGCTGTGCAAGATGGAAAACTTCCACAGGAGAGCTTGCTGGCGCAATCTTCAGAATGTTTAGGCTGCCGGGCCTGCGAACCAGTTTGTCCAGCCGGTGTTGAATACGGAGTCTTAATTGAAGAGGCCAGAGACATATTGTGGCAAGGCAAAAATCGCCCACTAATTATTCGCGGACTATTTTTATTGGCCGGAACTAAATTGGGAATCTGGGCACTTGGTCTCTTCGCACCTATCGCCAAGAATCGAGTTTCAGATCCAAAGATAAATTTGATGTTGGGCTGTTTTGAACGTCGGTTATTTCCAGATGTCTCCAAAAAGGTTGCCAAGATTGCGCCCGAGATTTCAATTTGTAAATCGCAAAATTGCTGTGGCGCGCTTCATGCTCATAATGGCGATCTCGAACTTGGAAAAGCGATGGCTAAAACCTTGGGAGATCAACTACCCGGAACCATTGTTACAACTGCTGGTGGCTGCGCTGCACATCTTTCTTCAGTTCTTGGTCGAGATCGGGTCAAAGAATTCTCTGAATATTGGGGAGATCGTTCTGCTTCCAATTCTAAAATCAAAGTTGAAGGTCACATAGTTCGAGTTGGACTGCAGGATTCCTGCCACTTGAAAAATGGCATGGGGGTCACCGAACAACCACGTGAAATTTTAAAGTCCATCGCAGATTATGTAGAAATTCCAAATGCCGGTGGCTGCTGTGGCGCTGCGGGAAGCTATGCCTTATTAGAGAAGAAGAACAGTCAAAAAGTAGTTTCACAAAAGGTTAAAGATATTGCTGCGCTAAATCTTGATTTTGTTATTACGGTAAACCCTGGCTGTACCAGGCAACTTGCTACCGAATTAAAGCGCGCCAAGGTCAAGACGAAAGTTATTCATCTAGCTCAATTAATTGCAATGGCTTAACCATGACGCAGATTTCGCTAGCCGATTTAAAGTTGCAATGGAATCAGGTCCTAGATGCTCTATTAGATGCCGACCGGATTGCTTGGTTGGCCTTTTTTGATGCACGCTTAGTGAGCCTAAATGATGGAAAGTTACTGCTGAGTTTTATCGATCCCCAAAAATTTGGTGGTGATCACAACTTTAAATCCGTAAGAAAGCCAGAACATACTGCCAAACTAGCCTCTGCAATCAAGGAAGTTACTGGCCTAAATCTGGAGGTGATCGAGGAGTGAAACGTCTTTTCCTAGTACTAACTCTCGCACTTTCAGTCCTCTCAACAAATGTAATTGCAGCCCCGATCGCAAAGCTAGGCGATCTAGTAACTGCCGGGCCAGGTCAACGAATTCACGGTATGGATATCAGTAAGTGGCAACATCCTTACGATAAGCCGATCGACTTCACCAAAATGTATTCCGCTGGAGTTCGCTTTGTAATCATCAAAGGCTCTGATGGTCATGATCCGCAGGATGCGGATGCTAAGAAATATCTAATCGCCGATCGCAAAGCCGCCCAGGCCGCTGGCCTCTACACAGGTTTTTATCATTATGCCTACCTGCCAGATTCAACTGATCGCAATCAAATTATAGTTGATGCAAAGGCGCAGGCTCAGAAAGTTGTTTGGCGACTTGCTTCCATTGGTGGTTATACCAATCAAGATTTACCAGTTGCCTTGGATATCGAAAATAACTGCGTGCGTGCCTATCGTGGAAATTGCACTAGATACATGAGCAAACGCAATGTCTCGCTCTGGGCGCAAACCTGGTTGGATGAAGTTTCAGCAAAAACAAATCGCAAACCTTTCGTTTATTCCTATCCACAATTTCTAGAGACCGCAATGTCTAGATCAACTGCACTTTCGCAATATCCACTTTGGATTGCTGCTTATGGCAAGGATCCGGCGCTTCAAACGAGTCAGCCTGGAATCAAGAAGGTTGGTTGCTTTGCTCACTCTTGGACTAAATCTAACTGCACATCTAATTGGCAAATCTGGCAATACACCTCATGCGGTTATGGATCTAAATATGGAGTCCCCTCATCCCGTGTTGATCTAAATGTTTTCAATGGCGACCCAACCGCCTTTGCCGCTTTAACTACCGGAACTTGGCAGCCAACTTATGTAGATATGTTGCCTGTAAATGAACCAACAACTATCTCCTTAATAAGTAGTAAATCTGGAACGACAAATGATCCGGTTCAATTTGTTGTTGATGTATTGCGCCCAGATGGAACTCCGGTTGTTACTGGAAATATTGATTTCAAATCTGCTGATTCAACAATTTCAAGCGGCACCCAAGATTTAGCTAGATCTGGAAGCGGTCGATGGACGCTAAATATTTCTGGACTTACTGCAAATACTTATATTGGTTATGTGGAATTTACCGATCCTTCTAGCACTCACGCAGCTTCACTATTTCCAGTTCAATTCACAGTGACCCAAGGTGTTGCCCCCTCCCCAACTCCATCAAGCAAACCAACCAAGAAGCCAGCACCTGCACCGGTCGATGCCTGCGCGGGACAAATCCGTAATTAATACGTAATTAAGCGCTTTAAAGATAGAGTTCATGCCTGTGAGCATGGTTCGGACTGATCTAAAAATGGCTGATGGTCGCACCATCTTTTATTACGACAATAGCCCAGTAACAAGGCAGGCTAACGATAATCGCCCGGCAGAAGATCGACCTGGTGTTGGCGAACTTCGATTAGATCTGCTGACAAATGAGTGGGTTTCGATGGCGGCCCATCGCCAAACTCGAGCCTTCTTGCCACCAAAAGAACTTTGCCCCCTCTGCCCTACAAAGCCAGGCCTAGATTCAGAGATTGCAGATTCAAATTATCAAGTAGTTGTATTTGAAAATCGATCGCCATCGCTAGCCAAGCCAAAAACTGGCTGGAAGTTGCCGGCCAATAATGGAATTGAAACAGAGATTGTTGAAGCCGCTGGACACTGCGAAGTAATTTGTTTTACCGATCATCATGAAGGAAGTTTCGGCGCACTGCCAGAATCGCAAATCAAATTGGTTATGGATGCTTGGATAGATCGAACCAAAGAAATCTCAAAGCTAGATTATGTTGAACATATCTTTCCCTTTGAAAACCGCGGTGAAGAAGTTGGTGTTACTTTAAATCACCCACATGGCCAGATTTATGCTTACTCATTCCTTCCACCGCGCGTTGAAAAGATGCTTGCTGCTGCGACTGCCTACAGGGCAATGCATGGCAAGCCGCTTCTAAGCGATCTGATTGCGCGTGAGATTAAGGACCAAGTTCGTATTGTTTGCGAAAATTCCGAATGGATTGCTTACGTACCTTTTGCTTCACGTTATCCATTTGAGATTCATGTGGCGCCAAAGAAGTTTGTGCCAGACCTAGCCGAACTAAGCGAAGCCCAAGCAGCTGCCTTCCCAGCAATCGCTAAGGAATCGCTGCAAAGGCTAGATGGAGTTTTTGGAATTGATATGGCCTACATCGCTTCATGGCATCAAGCACCGGTTCGAAAGGGTCGCGAAGTTCTTGGGTTACATTGGCAGATTACAAGTATTCGCCGCCAGCCAGGCAAATTAAAATATTTGGCTGGTTCTGAATCTGCGATGGGTGCATTTATTATGGATATGAAACCAGAACAATCTGCGGCGCAATTACGCGAGGTAAAACTCTAATGAGAATTTTAGTAACTGGCGGCGCGGGATATATCGGAGCAACCGCGGTTGCCATCCTTTTAGAAAAAGGTTTTGAGGTAACTGTTCTAGATGACTGTTCTACCGGGCATGCCGAATTAGTCGCACCGGGTGCAAAGTTTGTTAAGGGCTCACTTCTAGAAAAGGCTGATGTAGTAACCGCCCTAGAAGGCTGCGAGGCTGTAATGCACTTTGGCGCAAAATCATTGGTCGGTGAATCCGTACTAAAGCCTGAGATTTATTGGAATACCAATGTAAATGGCACACGTATTTTGCTAGAGGCAATGCGCGAGCTTTCGATCAAAAAGATTATCTTCTCCTCCACTGCTGCTACTTATGGCGAACCAAAGCGAACTCCGATTACCGAAGAGGACGAAACCAAGCCAACCAATCCATACGGCTCTTCAAAGCTTGCCGTGGATTACATGCTCACCTCCGAAAGTATTGCCTATGGCTTGGCCGCCATCAGCCTTCGCTATTTCAACGTTGCGGGTGCCTACAAATCTAAGAGTGGTTGGCTAACTGAAAACCACAATCCAGAGACTCACTTAATCCCAAATGTCCTGGGTGCTACCACTGAAAATCCACTTAAGGTCTTTGGAACTGATTGGCAAACGGCGGATGGAACTTGTATTCGCGATTATGTCCATGTTACGGATTTAATTGAGGCGCATATAAGTGCCATTGAAAAGGCAATTCCTGGAAAGCATTCAATTATCAATCTCGGTTCTGGTGGCGGGTATTCCGTTAAGGAAGTCATCGCCGCGGCTGCGAAGGCAGTTGGTCGAGAGATTTCATTCATGGCCACAGATCGTCGTCCGGGAGATCCAGCAGTTTTGATCGCTGATATTTCAAAGGCGGAGAAAGTTTTGAATTGGAAGCCAACTCGCAATTTAGAGGTTATGGTGCAAGATGCCTTTGAATCACAAAAGGCTTAATCGATGGATATCAAGACCGAATTTGAAAAACTATTTGACCAAAAACCTGTAGTAACTGCGGTGGCGCCAGGTCGAGTAAACCTCGTCGGTGAACACGTAGATTTTCTTGATGGCTTTGTCCTTCCCTTTGCGCTTAAAGATGTGACAACGGCTGCGATTGCTAAGAATGACTTAGGAGTAATTCGAATTTCCTCCACCAATCGCGACGAAACCATCTTTGAAATTCCAGTTGCAAAAATTGAGCCATTGACCGGCGAGCCTTGGACCCGTTATCCCATTGGGGTCATCTGGTCACTTGGAATTAAAGTTGGCTTAGATATTTTGATCGATAGCAAGGTTCCGATTGGGGCTGGACTCTCTTCAAGCGCCGCTTTGGAGTGCGCCGTAGGTACCGCGCTTAATTCACTATTTAACCTCGAACTCTCCCTACCGCAGTTAGCTCTTGCCACCCAAAAGGCTGAGAATGTTTATGTTGGAATGCCGTGCGGCATTATGGACCAATCGGTTTCGCTAATGGGCGTTGAAGGTCAAGCACTTCTTTTAGATTGCCGCGACCTTTCAACTCAGCACATTCCATTTGATATCGAACCACATGACCTAGATCTCTTAGTAATTGATACGCAGGTGCATCATGCGTTGGTCGATGGTGGATATGCCGAACGCCGGGCCTCCTGCGAAAAGGCTATTGAAATCTTGGGAATTCCTTCCTTGCGCGAAATTTCCGTAGAAGATTTTGTGGCACAAAAGTCGAAAATGGATGAGACAACTTATATTCGCGCCTTCCATGCTGTTACCGAAATGCGACGGGTATTAGATAGCGTTGTTGCTCTTCGCGCCGAAGATTTCACTACCTTTGGCCGCATCATTACCGAATGTCACCAATCACTTCGCGATAACTACACCATTTCGTGTCCCGAACTAGATGTCGCCGTTGAAACAGCACTAGCAAATGGTTCACTTGGTTCTCGCCTTATTGGCGGCGGATATGGTGGCAGTGCGATTTCGCTAAATAAAAAGAGCGATACCGAAAAAATTAAGAATGAGATCTCGAAGGCATTTGCAGCGCATGGTTTTAAAGCACCACGCTTTTTTACATCGCTACCTAGTTCAGGGGCGCGACTGATATAACTTCAACGCCACCGATATCGCCTAAAACATTTAGGAGATCGGTTGGGTCATCGCCAGGAATTGCCACAGTTACATCATCAACTCCGCGACCATCTTCGCTGCGAAGCACGACTAGTGAACGAATATCTCCCCCAGCAAAACCGATAGCTGAAGCGACGGCGCCAAGTGAACCTGGGCGATCTGGAAGCGTTATCTGTAATTGAAATAGGGCCATGAGCTAAGGTTAGCCTTTCTGCATTACGTGGTGGTTACCGATTTAAGTCGGTCAGGCTAAATCTGAACAACTTTATCGCCCTTGATCGCAACTTTAATCTTTGCGATTGGAGTTGGTGCGGGGCCGGCAACAACTTTGCCATCCTTGGTTGGATCAAATTGTGCTCCGTGGCATGGACAGGCAAGTAAATGCGCTCCGGCATCGTAATTAACGATGCAACCTTGGTGGGTGCAGACGCGAGAATATGCAAAGACTCCAGCGGCAGTTCTAAATACAACGGCAGGGCTTCCATCAGCGGCCTGGAAATTCTTGGTGCCACCAATTGGAAGTTCGGCAAGAGTTGCTACTGCAGCTCCGGCTTCAGGCGTTGGATTTTTAGCGCGAAATTTACTTCCGGCAAGTGAGGCCGCGATAGCTGCAACTCCCACTGCACCTAAACGCATAACTTCCCTGCGATCCTTCAAATTAGGAATGATCGCTGCCATTCGTCCGCCACGATAACTTTGACGAACTCCAAAGAATAAAGCGAGCCACATAACTGCATAAACAGTGTCACTTCCGAGGAAGTATGGTTTTACCGCCCATGTTGCAGAAAGCCAAAGTACAACCGACATTCCAAAGCCACCGAGTGCGGCAAGTTCGAGTGCTAAGCCCGCAAGTACTGCTATCCCAATTGCAAACTCACTGATCATAACTAGCCAACCAAGTTGTGTTGCATGCTCGATCATCTTTTGAAGAATGAAATGAATTGGTGAAGTAGCTAGATAGCCTTGTAATTGTGCACCGATGTAATGAGGTGATGCGGGATTTAAGAAACCGGCATCAGTGGCCTTATTCCATCCACCGTAAATCCAAGTAATGCCAAGCCAGAGGCGCATAATGCGCGTGCTTATAGATTGGGATTGCCAGGAGCGCGCAAAACTATAGTTTGCCATGCTCCCTCACTTGGACTCGAACCAAGAACCTGCCGATTAACAGTCGGCTGCTCTGCCAATTGAGCTATGAGGGAATGTGCTTTTCTCGCCTTTACTACCTGCCGAATCTTACCTCAGCCTCGAACCTACCCCAATTCGCCAACCGAGAGTTCGCGTTGGACTCGCTTGGCCGCTTCTAGTCGAACCAGTTCGGCAAAGATCTCTTGGTACTTGGCTTCATTCTCCACGGGGTTTAGGCGTTGGAGGGTGGACTTGAGTTCGGTGATAGATCTGGTGATCGCCACCTCGCGCAACCTAGCAAATATCGAGATGGTGTAGCGCTCGGAGATCTCACGATCGATTCGGATTGGTTCGACCATTAATTCGGTAATAAATGACTTGACATCTTCGCTCTGAGATTTAGCTAGGAGCTCTTGAATATCTAATTTTGCAAGAGCATCAATCTCGGTGCGAAGTTGGTGGTAGGCCCAATATGAAAAAGCATTCGACTCTAAATTTGCCCAATCAGTGGCCAGATCTGGATATTGCAATTTAATCTTTAATACTTCGCGCTCGAGCATCAAGATTGGATCGCGAAGATTTACTTCTTCTCGTGGCTTTTCAACGGTTGTTTGATCGGAGACCGGAGCTTTTGATCCGCTAGTTTTTACCTTCGCCGCAACGGTTTCCACATCTAATCCAAGCCATCCCGCCAAGAGCTTTATATATTCCGGACGCAAAGACTTATCTTTGATATTTGCCAAAATTGGGGCGACCACATTTAACGCAGAGACTCGCCCTTCAGCGGTTGCCACATCATATTTGGCAATTTGAGTACGCATTGCAAATTCAAACAATGGAATTCTTCGAGCAATTAGATCGCGAACCGCTGCATCGCCTGATTCCATACGAAGCTCGCAAGGATCTTTACCAGTTGGCTCTACTGCAACAAAGGTTTGGGTAACAAATTTCTGATCAAGTTCAAAGGCCTTCATCGCAGCCTTTTGACCGGCGGCATCGCCATCAAAGGTGAAGATTACTTCGCCGCGAAATGAATCATCATCCATCAATAATTGTCGGATCACCTTGATGTGTTCTTCACCAAATGCGGTGCCGCAAGTTGCAACCGCAGTAGTGACTCCAGCTAAGTGAGCCGCCATCACATCGGTGTAACCTTCAACGATTACAACCTGTCGCTTCTTGGCAATTTCTTTCTTTGCCAGATCAAGTCCATAAAGTATTTGTGACTTCTTGTAGATCGGAGTTTCAGAAGTATTTAAATACTTTGGACCTTGATCAACCTCATCGCTAGCTAATTTGCGGGCGCCAAAACCAACATAATCACCGCTTATGTTTCGAATCGGCCAGACCAATCGGTTTCGGTATCTATCTATCGGCCCCTTGGTTCCTTCTTTGGTTAAGCCAGCCGTAGATAATTCAGTATCAGTGAAGCCATTTGCCTTTAGATGTTTGTACAGGCCATCCCACTCATCTGGGGCATAGCCAACTCCGAAGTGTTCGGCCGCCGCCTTATCAAAGCCCCGCTTTTGCAAAAACTCTCGCCCAATTTGCGCGGTCGGTGAAATCTGATTTAGGTTTTCTTGATAAAACTTTGCCGCCGCTAAATTTGCCGCAAATAGGCGAGATCTATTAATTCCACTTCCAGTACCCGATCCAACGCCGTCATAGTGCAGGGTGTAATTCATTCGATCGGCTAATTTTTCAACTGCCTCCATGAAAGTTAGGTGATCAATCTTCATTAAGAAGGCGATTACATCTCCGCCAACACCACAACCAAAACAGTGGAAGTATCCCTTTGATGCGGTTACCGTGAAGGAAGGCGACTTCTCATCGTGAAATGGGCATAAACCTTTTTTTGCTCCGGAGCCGGCTCCCTTTAGGGCGACATAATCTCCGACCACATCATCGATCTGGGAGCTTTCGCGGACATAGGTAACATCCTCGTCGCGAATACGACCGCTACCTGGTGTTGCCATGGCCTTATCTTAGTCGGGCGTGAAGTGCACGAGCACCTGGATCGGTAAGCGAGGCGACTTGATCGATCACAACACGAAGGCGCTGTTGGTCGGTGGTGGCTCGTTGCCAATCCTGCAGGAAGAAGGATTCCAAAGTTTCTGGGGCATTGGCCAAGACTTTTGCGACTAATTCCTTAATCAAAATTTGTTCATCGTCATATCGTTTAACCGAATGTTCGGCATTAATAATATAAAACCAAGCGATTGACTTGAGAAGTGCTACCTCTACATGTTGCGCCCGGGGCACAACTAAATTGGCGTTGTAACGAGTTAAATTACCATCACCATAACGATCTCTGGTTTCTCGTTCGGCCGCCAAGGCAAAGCGACCAACTAATTGTGAAGCTAAATCCTTAAGCCGGGCCAGAGCTCGGTGACTGCCGTCGTACTCTTTTGGCCAACATGAAAGTTGTTGGAGATTTACCAGCGCCTCTTGCGCTTCATCAAGAGTAATTCCCGACATATATTGTGTACTAGCCAATTTATGAATCTCGATTACATCATTCTTAAGGTCGTGCAATTTAACCTGCCCGGATACCAGCGCATCCTCTAAGTCATGAACTGAGTAGGCAACATCATCTGACCAATCCATAATCTGGGCTTCAAATGATTGCGCACCTTCCGGAGCACCCTTTCGAACCCAGTTAAAAATAGTTTGATCATCATCGTAAACACCAAACTTTGTTACTCCGGCGGTTCGTGGCCATGGATATTTGGTTGCTGAATCAAGGGAGGCCCGAGTTAAGTTAAGTCCTAGTGAGATGCCATTTTCATCAACGGTCTTAGCCTCAAGTCTTACTAATAATCTAAAACTTTGCGCGTTACCTTCAAAGCCGCCACACTCCTGGGCAACTTCATTTAACGCCTCTTCGCCATTGTGACCAAAAGGTGGGTGGCCAATGTCGTGTGCTAAACATGCGCCCTCCATCAGATCTGGATCTGCGCCAAGTGCGGCGCCAAGTTCGCGCCCAACTTGCGCGCATTCAAGTGAGTGCGAGAGGCGAGTTCTTGGAAAATCTGTCGCCCATGGAACTGCGATCTGAGTCTTTGCAGCTAAGCGACGTAGTGCAAAGGAGTGAATGATTCGGGCGCGATCGCGAGCGAATTCGGTACGACCAAGACGCTTTGCGGGTTCATCTAGAAAACGTTCCCGATCGGCCTCGGTGTAACCCGAATGTTCAGTAGCTGCGCGAAGGACCATAGGACACTAACTCTAATTCTTTACATCAGATAGGTGAATTCCATGGCGACCTACCGTTACATATGCCAGATAGGCACCCGTCTCTCGCATTAAATAATTGAAACTTGAGCTGCTCGTGGAGGCGGGGCCCGTACGAGTTGGGTCGCAAGAGGCGGTTACATTGAAATCTCTCGCCATCGTCATCGCGCGCAAGCAGTGATATTCATCGGTCACAATTATCACGGATTTCATCTTCTTAACTCGCATCGTCGTGATGTATGCGCGCGTGCTATTTAAAGTGTCATTACCAAGTGGAATCGCATCTATTACTTTTTTCTTAACCCCATTAGAGGTAAGCCAGGCATAACCACTCGCCGCCTCGGTTGTGCGATCACCCAGTGCTCCAGCGCCAACCGTGATGATCTGATTCGCTAAACCCAAGTTGTAGATGCGCTTTGCCTCTAAAAGTCTTGCCGCCAGAACATCTGATGGGCGACCGTTGTATTGCGCAGCGCCTAGAACAACGATCACATCGCTCTTCACTGGTTTTGCGTTATGCGCGGTATACCAAACCCGTCCTCCAGCGTAAAGCGGTAAAACAATTGCAAGTAATAAAACAAGTGAGATAAAACGTTTGGCAATTTTAAAAAGTAAAAACAAGATCAACCACCCGAAACTGAATCATCGATGGTGATTGCCGGAATCTCAAATGGATCGTTTAACCAGCCATCCGGCAGATGTACTGGCCGACCGTGGGAAGATCGACCGCGCGGTGAATCAGCAACCTCACTTGGATATGGCTGATCTTCTAATTGATTTAATAACCATTCCAATTCGCCGAGCGAAGATACCATGCCAAATTTGCTACGCAATTCGCGAGGCACTCTAAAACCTTTTAGATACCAGGCCATATGTTTGCGCAGATCGCGCATCGCCCGGCCTTCAGCTTCGAAGAATTCAACTAATAGTTCGCCGTGGCGCATCATGATTTTTCGAACTTCAAATAGCGATGGCGTAACTTTTGTGGAATCACCATTAAAGGCCGCAACCAAATCGGCGAATAACCATGGGCGACCAAGGCAGCCACGACCAACAACTACGCCAGCGCAGCCAGTCTCTTCCATCATCGCAACACCATCTTGGCCCGACCAGATATCGCCGTTACCTAATACTGGAACGCCGGTTGGTGCCAAAAATTCAACTAACTTTGTGATCGCAGACCAATCGGCATGACCTTCATACATCTGAGATGCATAACGTGCATGCAAAGCTACCCAAGCAACTCCAGCATCCGCAGCGGCCTTTGCAGCGGTGAAATATGTTGCGTGATCTTCATCGATTCCAATCCGCATCTTTATTGTGACTGGAACGCCAAATGGTTTTGCCGCCTTCACGGCAGATGAAACTATCTGCGAGAAAAGTGTCTGCTTGAATGGCAGCGCTGATCCGCCACCGCGGCGAGTTACCTTTGGAACCGGGCAGCCAAAATTTAGATCGATGTGATCGGCTAAATTCTCTTCCATCAACATCTTCACGGCTAACTCAGTAACTTTTGGATCGACGGCATAAAGCTGAACCGATCTTGGAGTTTCACCTTTGCCAGGTGTTATCAAACGCAAAGTCTCTGGGTGGCGTTCAATTAACGCCCGGGCAGTAACCATTTCAGAGACAAAGAGTCCGGCGCCTTGTTCGCGGCAAAGTGTGCGAAAGGCAGAGTTGGTGATACCAGCCATCGGTGCAAGAACGACTGGTGTATCTAGCACCACTTCGTTATTTGCAAATCCCCCGTTGGCGATTGGCAGTCTTAGTGGTGCAAAACTTTTAGTTAGCAACCCAGCAACCGTGGGGCTAACCACGATTGGACCTGATCGATTGAGATTCTTTCCTGTGCCATCGTGTCGCGTTCGCGAATTGTCACAGCATTGTCATCCAAAGTTTCAAAGTCGATGGTGATGCAATACGGAGTTCCGATCTCATCTTGACGACGATAACGACGACCGATTGCACCAGCATCATCGAAATCAACAGACCAATTTTGACGAAGCTCGGCCGCCAAATCACGGGCCTTTGGTGATAGATCAGCGTTACGAGAAAGTGGCAGCACTGCCACCTTGATTGGTGCCAAGCGGTAATCCAATTTCATAACCGCGCGCTTTTCCATCTCGCCCTTGGCATTTGGCGCTTCATCTTCGGTGAAGGCATCCATCATGAAGGTAAGTGCGCAACGATCAACACCCGCAGCTGGTTCGATTACAAAAGGAACCCAACGCTCGTTCTTCTCTTGATCAAACCAAGAGAGATCCTTGCCGGAAGCAGCGCCATGCGCCTTCAAGTCAAAGTCGGTACGTGAAGCAATACCTTCAAGTTCGCCCCATTCGGTTCCGTTAAATTCAAACTTGTATTCGATATCAACGGTGCGCTTTGAGTAGTGAGAGAGCTTCTCTTTCGGATGTTCAAATAAACGCAGACGATCTGGATTAATTCCAAGGCCCTTGTACCAAGCTAAACGAGTGTCGATCCAATATTGATGCCACTCTTCATCGGTTCCAGGAACTACGAAGAATTCCATCTCCATTTGTTCGAATTCACGAGTACGGAAGATGAAGTTTCCTGGCGTAATTTCATTGCGGAATGATTTACCAATTTGTCCGATACCAAATGGCGGCTTCTTGCGTGAAGTCTGCGCCACGTTATCGAAGTTAATGAAAATTCCTTGTGCGGTTTCTGGGCGAAGATATGCCAGCCCTGATTCATCTTCAACCGCGCCAAGGTAAGTCTTTAACAATCCAGAGAATTGTTTTGGTTGGGTGAATTGACCTTTGCCACCGCAATTAGGACAGTTAACTTCTTCCATCGAAGTTGGTAGGCGCTTGTGCTTTGCCTCGAATGCTTCTTCTAGATGGTCTGCGCGATAGCGCTTGTGACAACCTTGGCATTCGGTAAGTGGGTCAGTAAATGTTTCGACGTGACCTGATGCTTCCCAAACTTCGCGGGCAAGAATTACGCATGAATCAAGGCCAACAACATCTTCGCGGCCTTGCACCATTGTGCGCCACCATTGACGCTTTACATTGTTCTTTAATTCCACACCTAGTGGGCCGTAATCCCATGAAGCACGAAGTCCGCCATAAATTTCAGAGGAGGGATAAACAAATCCTCGACGCTTGGCTAGGCTAACAATATTTTCTAAACGATCTGCGGCCATAATTTCCTCCGGCTGGCTGTCGGGTCTCTTGCGGGCTCGCAAGGGTCCTAATTCTACAAGGCTGCGAAGGTAGACTAAACACATGATCGCGATCATCTTGGCAGCGCTAACAGTTGGCGCAACCACATTGGGTGGCGTAACTGCCCTCAAATCTAAAGATCGCTTTCACCTAGTTCTTGGATTATCTGCCGGATTACTTCTCGGATTGGTCTCCTTTGATCTATTTCCAGAGATCTCTAGAGAATCATCGCTCACAGTTGGCAAGATTCCGGGCGTCTATCTCGCATTTGTAATTGGCTTTTTGCTTCTTCACTTCTCTGAACAATTCGCTGGATCGCACGAACCTGCTGAATCAGATTACGAACACGAGCATTCTCACTATGGAAATATTGCTGGCTCCCTTGGCGCTCTCGCCATGGCAGTTCACGTCTTCTTAGACGGTATGGCACTTGCAGTCGCTTTCAAAGTTTCAAACAAACTCGGATTTGCTGTTTTCGTGGCTCTCTTAGTTCACGCATTTAGTGACGGCCTAAATACCGTAGCGATGTTGGTTAAATCGGGCCATTGGCGAAAGAGCGGCACTTACCTTTTAGGTGTTGATGCATTAGCTCGAATTGGTGGCGCAGCAATTGGCGCAGCAATCACAATTAGCGAGCCTTGGGTTGCGGTTTATCTCGCACTCTTTGCTGGGTTCTTGATTTATATTTCGACCTCACACATCTTACCTGAGGCTCATTCACGTCACTCTTCGAAATACACCATGCTTGCAACCCTCGGTGGCGTTGCGATTATGTGGCTTGTTGTTTCTAGTTTGTAGTAAGTATGAAGCGCGTTTCCCTTGTTTTAGTCTTACTCGCCTCACTTCTATCCACTTTTTCAACTCCCGCCCATGCGGTTATAAACGTCACTGCTACAAATGATCCAGATGGTTTGTGCGGCCAGACGGTTTCAATAACTACCGGTGTTGTGGCAAATAAACTTGGTCGTGATTGCATTGTTCAATTCACGTCAACTGCGGCAACGACGAGTTGGACCGCACCGCTAAGTGTTTCATACAAATATTTAGCTGTGGGTGGTGGTGGAAGTGGAACTCGTGGAATTTGTGGAATTTATTATGGACAAGGTGGCGGTGGTGGTGATGTTGAATCCGGAACTGCGTCTATAAATTCTGGAAATTCAATTTCGATAAAAGTAGGAGCGGGTGGTTTACGTACGGGAAATTGTCCCGCGGCAGGAAATTCTGGTGAAACCACGACAGTAAATGGAATTAATGCTCCAGGTGGTCAGGCTGGAAGTAACACACAAACAAATAATGCGGGTGCTACCGGTGGAAAAAGTGGAAGTGGAAAATCTGGTGGAACTGGCGCAGCAAATGGCGTTTCGTGTACCGGAAACGGTTGTGAAGTCGGCGGTGGTGGTGGAGCAGGAACTTCTGGAAGTGGACGCGATGGTGGCTTCGGACTTTTTTCAAATATAACTGGAACTAATTTGGAATACGGTGCTGGTGGCGGTGGACTTGGTTACACAACAGGATATTTGATTGGAAATGCTGGAGTTGACTCAAGCACAAGTGGTGCGGGAGTCGCCATATTGGGCCGGGCAGATGCCGCAGACAATCGTGGTGGAGGTGGTTGTGACGGCGCGTTTGATGGAACTTGGGGTTCTAGAGGTGGTTCGGGCCTCGTGGTCCTTCGTTACACCTTGCCTGATTTAACAACATCATTTTCAAATTCAAATTCCAAGAAATTTATAACTTCAAATTTAAGTGCAACGGTTCAGATTCCAGGAAGAGTTACTTTTTACTGGAATGGGCGACCTATTAATAGATGCATGAATCTTGCGGTTACTTCATCAGTAACTTGTCCCTGGAAACCATTGGTTCAAGGCCAGCAAACTATTACTGCCGTGTATACCCCCACCGATACATCATTTCCTACCCAATCTTTGGGATCAAAGATAATTGTGGTCTCTAAGAGGTAAGGCTTTAGCCACTAATTTGGAGTCAGTCGCTTCATTTAGTGTTAATGTGGAAAACAAAAGAGTCCAGAATTAACTGGACTCTTAAGTTGATACCCTGAGGTAAATAAAATATATCAGAATTATTAGTTATTACGTTCAGCTTATATTTATTAGGCTTTGCCGAAGCGACGTTCACGTTCGGCATAGATTTCAATCGCCTTCCACAAAGTATTGCGATCAACATCTGGCCATAAAACATCCATAAATACCATCTCGGCATAAACCGATTGCCATGGCAAAAAGTTAGATGTGCGCTGCTCGCCAGAAGAGCGTAAGAACAAATCAACATCGCTCATCTTGGGCGAATAGAGGTGTTTTGCTACAAGTTTTTCTGTGATCTGGCTTGGCTTTAACTTTCGCCTTGAGACTTCAGTTGCAATGGCTTCGATTGCGTCGACTATCTCAGCGCGACCACCATAATTCACGCACATATTTAAAGTTAGAACTTTATTCTTTTTAGTCAGCTCTTGCGCCTCTTGCAATTCATTTATGACACTTCCCCACAATTTCTGAGGCCTACCAACCCATTGAATCTTCACACCCATTGAATTCATCTCATCGCGGCGACGACGCAATACATCCCGATTAAATCCCATCAGGAATCGAACTTCATCAGGAGATCTGCGCCAATTTTCTGTTGAGAAGGCATAAGCACTTAACTCTTTAACGCCGATTTGAATCGCGCCTTGCACAACATCAAAGAGCGCAGCTTCTCCGGCTTCATGTCCGGCCGTTCTAGCAAGCCCGCGCTTTTTGGCCCAGCGACCATTTCCATCCATAACAACTGCTACGTGATTTGGAATTTGATCTGCCTTCAATTTCGGAATCTTGGATGAGACCATGTCAGATTCTCTCAACTAATGGCAACGAACGTAAACCTCTTTCTAGGTGCCACTGCAGGTAGGCAGCGATTAAACCGGAGGCTTCACGTCTGGATTTTGGATCACTCTCGACCGCCCCAACCCATTCGCCAGTCATTAGATCTGCCATCAATTGCAGAGTTTCTGGAGCAGGAGTGGCCGCCGCTGAAGGTTTGCAATCAGAACATACCGATCCGCCACCGACTAGTGAAAAATATTTATGCGGTCCTGGTTTTTCGCATCTGGAACAAACCGTCATTGAGGGAGCAAATCCTGCGACTGCAAGTGACCGCAAGAGATATGCATCCAAGATCAACGAGGAGTCATAAGTCTTGTGTGCCAGTGCTCGAAGTGCGCCTACTACTAGATTGAATTGTTGAAGCGCCGGCTCATGTTCGTTTTCAGTAAATCTTTCAGCTGCTTCCAAAATTGAATTAGCGGTCGTCCAATCTTTGTAATCACCAGAAAGTTCTTCGCCAAAATTTTCAATCGAGGCAACTTCCGTGACGATATCGAGTGACTTTCCGGCAAAGAGTTGAAGATCAACGTATGAAGTTGGTTCTAGGCGGGCACCAAATTTAGATTTTGTTCGGCGCACACCCTTTGCGACTGCCTTAATTCGGCCATGTTCTTTGGTGAATAAGGTGATGATGCGATCGGCCTCGCCCAATTTTTGGGTGCGCAGCACAACTGCTTGATCACGATATACGGCCACGGAGTTACCGTAGTGGCAAGAGTTAGCGAAGTCCTCGATTTACCGCAGACACGACCGCTTTTAGCGATGCCGTTGTTGTACTTGGATCAATTCCAACGCCCCAATAGATGCGACCATCTACCTCACACTCTAAGTAAGCCGCGGCATTTGCATCGCCACCTGCGCTAAGGGCATGCTCGTAGTAATCCAAAACTCGGACATTCTTACCTGGTAGGTAGGCATTAATGACATTGATGAAAGCTGCGATCGGACCATTTCCAGTTCCACTAAGTGAGTGGATGGTTCCGGCATCATCTAATTCAACGGTTAGTTTTACATCTTCATCTAGATGTGAGGATTGCGAGAGACCCTTTAGACGGAAGCGGCCCCACTTATTTTGTTCAGCCGGTAAATATTCATCTTCAAAAGAAGTCCACAGATCAGAAGCCGAAACTTCGCCACCTTGGGCATCGGTCTTTGCTTGCACTGCCTGGCTAAATTCAATCTGCAAACGACGAGGTAGATCTAAGTGATATTCATTCTTCATCAAGTAGGCAACGCCACCCTTACCTGATTGAGAATTAACGCGAATAACCGCGTCGTATGAACGGCCGATATCTTTTGGATCAATCGGTAAATATGGAACCGCCCATGGGATTTCATGGACATGCTTGCCTGCGTTCTTAGCATCTTTTTCAAGATGTTCTAAGCCCTTTTTAATTGCATCTTGGTGCGAACCAGAAAATGCGGTGAATACTAAATCTCCACCATATGGATGGCGTTCTGGCACGCGAAGCTGATTGCAATATTCAACGGTGCGGCGAACCTCATCTAAATCAGAGAAATCAATGTGTGGATCAACGCCATAACTAAATAGGTTAAGGCCAAGTGTCACAAGGCAAACATTTCCGGTGCGTTCGCCATTTCCAAACAAAGTTCCTTCGATTCGATCCGCGCCAGCCATATAACCAAGTTCGGCTGCGGCAACTCCCGTGCCACGATCATTATGTGGGTGTAGTGAAAGAACGATGGAATCGCGATACTTCAAATTGCGGTGCATCCACTCGATGGAGTCGGCATAAACATTTGGCGTGGCCATTTCAACGGTTGCTGGCAGATTAATAATTGTCTTGTGTTCTGGAGTCGGCTTCCAAACATCATTTACTGCATCGCAAACCTCGACCGCGAATTCAAGCTCGGTGCCGGTGTAGGACTCTGGTGAGTACTCATAAGAAATAACAGTGCCGGGAACCAACTCCTCATATTTCTTACAAAGCTTCGCCCCTTCAACTGCAATATTTTTGATGCCATCTTTATCTAAACCAAAGACCACCCGACGTTGCAGGGTTGAAGTCGAGTTATATAGGTGAACTACTGCTTGTTTGACACCCTTCAATGATTCATAGGTGCGCTTGATCAGAGGTTCGCGGGCCTGGGTTAATACTTGGATGATCACATCATCTGGGATTAAGTCATCTTCAATAATCTTGCGAACAAAATCAAAATCGGTCTGTGAGGCTGATGGGAATCCAACTTCGATCTCTTTATAACCCATCTCCACTAATAACTTGAACATCGCTAATTTGCGTGGTGAGTCCATCGGATCGATTAAAGCTTGATTGCCATCGCGAAGATCTACCGAACACCACTTAGGTGCCTTCTCAATTCGCTTGGTGGGCCAAGTACGATCAGTTAAATCAACTGGAATAAATGGCGCATAACGATGCACCGGCATCGTTGATGGGGTCTGCTTAGGGAAGTTCATAACTCCCCTATCTTAACGCACTACAAAACCGGCAAATATCGATCTAGTTCGTAAGCGCTAACCTGACGGCGATACTCGGCCCATTCGGCCTTCTTATTGCGCAGTACATATTCAAAGACATCGGCGCCCAAGGCATCTCTCACCAAAGTACTTGATTCCATAGCAGAGATAGCTTCATCCAAACTAGTTGGTAACTTCTCAGGAACTGCCGAATTCTCTAACTTATATTTCTTCTCGACTCCTTCGAGTCCGGCTGCAATGATTACCGCAAAGGCTAAATAAGGATTGCAGGCAGAATCCGGAGAACGAACTTCAACTCTCGTGCTGTTCTCTTTCTTTGGCTTATACGAAGGAACACGTACTAAAGATGATCGATCATTGTGGCCCCAAGTAACAAATGCCGGCGCTTCCCCGCCACCAGATAGACGCTTGTAACTATTTACCCATTGATTTGTTATCGCAGTAAATTCCCGAGCATGCTTCAAAATCCCAGCAATAAATGAACGACCAACATCACTTAAACCAAGATCACCCTTCTCATCATAAAAGGCATTTGCCTCGCCCTTAAATAAGGAGAAGTGGGTATGCATTCCAGAACCCGGATGATCAGTAAAAGGCTTTGGCATAAATGAGGCATGAAAACCCTGATCGAGGGCAACTTCCTTAACAACATGACGAAATGTCATGATGTTATCTGCAGTCGATAAAGCATCGGCATAACGCAGATCGATTTCCTGTTGTCCTGGCGCACCTTCATGATGAGAGAACTCAACAGAGACTCCCATCGCTTCAAGCATCGTAATGGCTTGGCGACGAAAATCATGTCCGACCGCAGATGGCGTCTGATCGAAGTAGCCACCTGAATCAACTGGGATCGGTACTACCCCAGCCTCTGGTGCATTTTTAAATAAAAAGAATTCCATCTCTGGGTGGGTGTAACAGGTGTAACCCATATCAGCTGCTTTACGTAAAACCTTCTTCAAAACATTTCTCGGATCCGCACTTGACGGAGTTCCATCGGGCATTGTGATGTCACAGAACATACGACCGGCGCCTGGTGATTGGGTGCGCCAAGGCAACACCGTAAAGGTTGCGGCATCTGGCTTTGCCAACATATCTGATTCGCTCTCGCGAGCAAATCCTTCAATTGCCGAACCATCAAAACCAATTCCTTCGGCAAATGCGTTATCTAATTCGGCTGGAGCAATTGCAACTGATTTTAGAAATCCGAGAACATCGGTAAACCACAAACGCACAAAACGAATATTGCGTTCCTCTAAGGTGCGAAGTACGAACTCTTCTTGTTTGCTGATCTCATCGCTCATGGCCACCATCTTGCCAAAGCCGTGTTACGGGATTGTTAACGAGCCGTCGTACGCTTGCTCACAGTAGTCACAAAGGCCGGTGCTGATGCCGAGCCCGCGTAAGCAACATCATTGGATGTATAGGTGGCTGTTAAAGTCACCTGACCATGAGTCAAAGGTTTCCAGTTACATGTCGCTGTTGTGCCAGAAACGGCCACGTTCTTACAACCATTTATCAGGCGACCATTTGCATAGAAAGTAACCGTTCCGGTGGAAGTTGTGGTTGCAGTTATTTGATTTCCAGCAATAACTCTTGCAGATTTCTGTGCGCCGACTGAGATCGATACAGAAGCCCCAAAAAAGTTAACGTAAGAAAGAACGACTGCGCCACTGCCACCAGAACCACCATAACTATTTTTGCTCGCGGCACCGCCACCGCCACCAGTTAACGGTGTTCCAGATGAACCGTTTCCTTGATTTCCACCTGCGCCGCCACCCCCGCTTGCTGAGCCTCCTGTGCCATTGTTTCCACCACCACCACCACCTGCAATGTACCCATTAACACCGGCCAGAAGGTTTGAATAGGTATTAATTCCGGTGCCACCTGCACCTGGGGACAGAAGGGATGAATCTCCGCCAACACTTCCGGCACCACCACCACCAGAACCAGCACCAGTACCACTTGCAGTAACACTTCCACCGATATTTCCATATGACGCTGTTGCACCGGATGGGGTCGATTGATTCTTTGCGGGCGATGCCACCGAACCAACTGAGTTTTCAGATCCGCCGCCAGAACTTCCACCCGAATTTCCCGTGGCATAGGCAGCTATCTTGTTATAGCCATAACCGGCTCCGGCGCCGCCGCCCTTTGCTGCAAAAGTTGATACCCCTATCCAACTATCACCACCGTCGCCTCCGCGACCGTTGTCATTTGTCCAATCATTGCGAGCCGCAAAACCACCGCCTCCAACAGCTATTGGTAAAAAATTTCCCGCAGTAACTGGGTAGGAAGAGTCATAAACAACTCCGCCAGCTCCACCGCCACCGCCAAAGTTGGCCCCTCCGCCACCACCGCCGCCGCCGACTAACAATGCTTCTAGTGATGAAACTTTTGCGGGAATCTTGAAACCACCATTTGAAGTCAAATAGCTCTTAGGAAAAGTTTTGATTGTTTTACCGGCAGAAATAGTTGTTGAATCAACAGTTCCAATAGTCGGAGTATTAACCATCGTCAATGTTGTACCACTTGCTGGGGAGGGAACCTTGTTAAGGATCGAGGTACCAGAAATATCATTGAAATCATAATATTGTTTCAAGTTTGTGTAATCCGCCGCGCCCCAATTATTCATATCTGATTGAATTTGGGTTAACGTTCGTACAGTATTCCAAATTTTAATCTCATCCATTTTGCCAGTAAACATTTCAACCATAACGCCATTGTTGTTAACCGATCGCGCACCGAAATAAACATTGCTTGAATTGTCAGCTAGAGTTCCAGTACCCAAGTAATTAGCAGTTCCCGCGTATGCCAGTTTTCCATTCACATAAACATTCACGGCATTTTGTCCAGCCGCTCTTGTAAAAGCTACATGTTGCCAAGCATCTTTGGCAGCCTTTACTCCTGAGTCTTCCCAGGACCAGGTTCCACCTCCAAAAAGAGCGTAAGCGAAATTACCTGCCGCCATGCCAAATAAAAATGAATTTTCTTTAACCACAAAATCTTGGTATGAAGTAATGTCGGATGGATTTACCCAAAGTTCAACTGAAAATGAATTTCCTAGTTCCACATTCGCCGAATCAGCAACCATTGCATAATTAGTTGATCCATCAACCGTCATGACAGTATCGGTATCCCCAGTAGCCGCGCTTGCCAACGGTGTCTGGACTACAAAATTTAATAATCCGGCAATCAGACTAACGGCAATGCCGATTCTAAAGTTCTTCATCGTGCCGTCATTCTCTTGCCCACGGTTGTCACAAACGCGGGAGCCGCGGCTGTCCCCGAATAGAGTGAATCACTCGAGGTGTACGTCGCGGTTAAGGTCATTTGCCCCTGAGTTATGGGGCGCCAATTGCAAGTTGCTGTTGTCCCCGAAACCGGCACATTCATGCAGCCATTAATGACTCGACCATTTGCATAAAAAGTCACTGTACCGGTTGATGTAGTTGTGGCTGTGATTGGAGTTGCGGCTGAAGACTTTGTGGTTTTCTTAGGGTTAACTGAAATAGAAATAGAAGCACCGAAATAATTTTTGTATTTAATAATTACAACACCCGAACCACCGAATCCGGCATTTGCACTTCCACCAGCCGCCAAGGTGCTTGATGAGTTTGACCCGCCTCCGCCACCGGTGTTGGGCGATCCATCATCGCCAGCTCTTGTTGTATTTCCCGAACCTGCTCCACCACCTTTACCGCCACCGCCAGCGCCACCAAGAACTCCAGTTCCGTCAACCCACGCGCCACCGCCACCGCCACCTGCATAATTCGTAGCAGTTCCAGTTATGGAAGAAATTGGTCCATTAAATCCTGCTTGTGGTGCGTCACCTGTCTTCTTCGATCCATAACCACCTGCTCCCGAACCATTTACTGAAGTTCCTCCAGCTACTGAAGAAGTTGCTGATGTCCAACTCGTTCCACCATTACCACCAGAAATAGATTTATTTGCAAATATTGTTGAAAAACCACTAGAACCATTTACCGTTGAAATGTAACCACCCGCACCGCCAAGGCCAACTTGAACATTCACATTTCCAGAAATAGCAACTGTCCCAGAATCAACGCCACCTCCAGAACCACCGCCACCTGAGTTGTAACCAGCACCGCCACCGCCGCCAACGATTAAATAATCAACATTTGCGACATTTGCAGGAACTTTCCAACCGCCGTTTGCGTTTAGGTATGGTTTAACAAATTTAACTACGGAATATCCAGATATTGAACCTGTATCAGTCGAAGAATTCTCCTGAAAAGTCGTTCCATTAATTACTAAATTTCCACTTGCTTGAAAACTATTTGCATTTGTTGCCCTATTTGTGACAGAACTTGAAACGTCATTAAAATCGTAATACGCAAGTAAGTTCGAATCAGCAATAAGAGGCGTTGAATTTAGATCACTTTGAATTTGTGAAGGTGTACGAACCCCACGCCAATACTGCAGATCATCGACTTGCCCTGTCCAAGCCTGACCATTATTAAAAGCACCTACATATAAGTAGCTGGTCTGGTTTGTCCTATTTACGTTGGTAGAGACGGTCTGACTCAACTGCCCATTTATGTAAAAGAGAAAATTGCTACTCTTATTCCAAGAAATTGCCAAATGTGTCCATGCTCCAGATAGTACCTCTGGAAGTATTGGCATTGTTGCTGATGGTGTCCATGCACCAAGACTTTGAATCGAATCTTGCCAATTTCCTCCATAAATTCCAGCTTCCCAAAGTCCACCTACACAACCGATAAAAGTGTCAGCGGTTCCAAAAAGCACTGTCTGTCCTGAGCATGCCGAAGAAGTTTTTACCCATGCCTCCACGGTGCCCGAGTCATATTCTGGAAGAGTCGTTGAAGAATATAAGTAATGCGTGCCATCTGTAAGAACTGATGTATCTGTATCGCCAACCGCGGCTTGTGCCACTTGCGGCGCAGAAACAAATAAGAATGTCGCAAGAATTAGGGCGAGTGAAAGCCCGAACCTGCCCATTCTCTTCATGGGTGCGATTCTATAAGAGGTTAGGCGTCAGGTTTAGTGCGGTTTTTTAGAGGCCGTGGGCTTGGGCCACTGCGGCGTACATGATCTTGCCTTCGTGAACATTGAGACCTTTGGCGAGCGCCGCATCATCGGCACACGCCTTCTCCCAACCTTTATTGGCAAGTGCGAGCGCGTATTTGATTGTGGCATTGGCCAAAGCTGCAGTTGAAGTTGCAGGTACTGCCCCTGGCATATTGGCAACGCAGTAATAAAGTGAATTGTGAACTGGGAAGGTTGGATCAGAGTGAGTTGTCGCCTTGGATCCTTCAAAGCAGCCACCTTGATCGATAGCAACATCGACTAGAACTGAGCCTGGCTTCATTCGAGAGACTAATTCATCGGTAACAAGTCTTGGGGCCTTTGCGCCATGGACTAGTACTGCGCCAATTACGAGATCTGCCTGCAAACATTGTTCTTCGATTGCATAGGCAGAGGAAGCCAAGGTCTTAATCTGACCCTTATAGAGATCATCAATCTGACGCAGGCGGTTTAAATCTAGATCCAAAATTGTGACATCGGCGCGAAGACCAAGAGCCATGGTTGCAGCTGAAAGTCCAACAACGCCGCCACCTAGAACAACAACCTTTGCTGGCTTTACTCCTGGTACGCCACCTAGAAGAACACCGCGACCGCCCTCTGGCTTTTGAAGCGCGGTTGCTCCGACTTGAATCGACATGCGCCCAGCAACTTCTGACATTGGAGCAAGAAGTGGAAGTGCGCCATTTAATTCAACGGTTTCAAATGCGATTGCCGTGCAACCGGATTTGATGATTGCATCAGTACATTCGCGTGAAGCAGCTAGGTGTAGGTAAGTAAATAAAGTCTGACCTTTGCGCATCCGTGGATATTCCGCAGCGATTGGCTCTTTAACTTTAAGGATCAAATCGCCCTTAGCCCAAACCTCATCTGCGGTATTTAGGATGGTTGCCCCAGCTTTTACATAATCTTGATCGGTGATCGCCGAACCTAATCCGGCACCGGTTTCGACATAAACCGTGTGACCGGCGGCAACTAGAGAGTGAACTCCAGCTGGGGTTGCTGATACGCGAAATTCATTATTCTTAATTTCCTTAGGAACGCCAATGTTCATAGTTCTAGATTACACACCGAATAGGGCGGCACATACTTTTGGATGAAGGTCAGCCCTCATATTTGCAAAGGACTCCGGTGGCCACCCCGCGGCAAAGACCCGTCGTAGCAACTTAGCCAATGGGTAGCGCGGGTCATCGGCAAATGCCCGGTCTAAAGCGCGCTGAGCCATCGCTCCATCGCCCTTCTCGTAACTGACGGCGGAAAATAGTGAAGCGATCGGTGCCACATATCCCTTGGGTGCAATTCGCATCAACCACCGCCACATACTCCAGAGCATCTGGATATTTTCAGGGTCGGTTATTCCCATTGCATAGTCACGCACTTGTAGATCCTGCAATCTGGCAATTACTAGCGCAATTAATTTCTTATCGCTGCAGATGCCATCCCTTGCAAATATTTGCGCTAAATCATTTAGAGCAAGGGCGCCTTCGCGTTGTTGGATGGTGGGATCGCCCTTGCTGTAATCAATTTGGTTTACCTTCTTAATTAGTTTGATTAAATCCGCATCGGACTCTTCTGGGGCAATAGATTGCGTTAAATTGGCGATGGTTTTAAAGGGAAGTGGCTTTCCTTTAGCGACTTGCTCGGCGGCAATTCGCGAGCTCTCAAGATCTGGCATTGGAGTACCTTCAGGTGGGCAACAGGCATTGTCTTCACAGATCACAGAACGCCAGCGATTGTGGCGAACCTCTAAACATTCGCGCAGGGCGATATTGCGTAAGGAGATTGCCTCGCGAAGCGGACGAAGAAGATACTCACTATCAAATACCTCTTCTGGCACATATGCCACGATCAAGGCGCCATCTGCCTCTTCGCGAACCAAATGTGATGCCAGCGAATCGATCTGATCGATATCAATATCTTCTGGGTAATCCACGCGCATTGCCATNCCGACAGAGTCATCTCTTAGGGCAATAACAATTAGTGAATCTTTCGGGGTGTAACCAACTAAGAATGGAACTGCTGCTAATAAATCATGTGGTGATGTAAGTGTTGTCATGGCGCAAGTTTTCTTACTTTCGCGAACTTGCGTTTAGTAAATTACTCAGACTGTGGAAAGTGATTAGTGTGTGTATTTTGTTGGTGCCGGCAAGACCAAGATCGAAACCTGCATCTTCTGCACAATCGCCCCACCTAATACTGGATATAACAACTTATCGGCCATCCAACTTCCGGTCCAAGAAACCGTTAAAGATGCGGTGTAAGTTCCATTTGTTTTGTAGGTGTGAAAGATCTGGCCATTTGGGTAAGGCGCTCCCCGATCTACTGTCGAAAGAGTTGTGCCATCGCCAAAGTCCCACATATAAGTAGGTGTTAAAAATACTGATACTGGGATTCCGAGAATTACAACAGAGGTATTAAAAGTTGGGTTGGTTGTAGTCCAAAAATTAACCGGAACTTGCGCCAAAGTCTTTGGCGCTGGTTGATAGTAAATTTCACGAATTGGAATCAATTGCGTTAGCTGATCGGAAAGTGAGATCGCAGTAACCGCTTTAGGTTTTGGCCTAGGCGTGTAAGGGCGTGGGGTATATGGACGCGGACTCCAAGTTCTAGTCGGGTGCGGATTTGGAGTTCGATGTACTACCGGCTTTGGCGTAGCACCAGCTCGGTTTTGATTTGCTTGAATGATGATCTGCCCGGTCTTGGGATCAGTGAAGACCTTGACGCAAATTTTCTCCGAACATTGCACCGCAGCCATCGCGTTAAATGGCAGAACCGTTAAAGCAATTGTTAAAGCAATTAAACGCTTCATACGGTTTGCACCAACCACCACTGGCCGTTGACCGGTTTCAAAATAAAGGTGGTGTCGATATTGGATGCCGCCCAAAGTTCGCTCTTGTGGCTCTTTCGATCCACATGGTGGGTATCGCTCATGAATACGCGCACCTTTAATCTGATTTCACTTGCGGTGTTATAGGTCGCTTCGATCGAAGTTATTTTGTAACTTCCCCCAACCAGATTGGCGCTTTGATAAATATCTTCAAAGTGGTCGGCGATCTTCAAACAGCCGCAGCCCGCCATGGCCGACAGTCGAATCGGCAGAACATTGCCGGTGTGTAATGCGATATTTAGCGCATCTACATAATTGATGATTGCACCCAGGGCAGCTGAATCAACATTATTCGGCAAGGTTGCGCCAAGTGATGGTGAATTAAGTAACTCCCCCGCCAAGTAATAAGAACCCTGCGCCCGGCCACAGGAAGTTAGTAAAACTGTTGCCAGAGCCATCGCAATGATTTTTCGCACCTGCGCAAGGTAGATCGAATTCGAATTTCGCCGCGATAAATTTCCACAACTTATGCCACTCTAGAGCCGTGGCACATAGAGATGGTGATGGCTGGGTTGAATGCGAATGCGGCAACCGCCATTGGGGTTTAAATGGCGCCGCAGGTCTCTTGTTAGTTCGCGATAAGAAAGTATTACTCCAACACCGAGCACCGTGGGTACACAACGGAGATACTTGGGGTATTCCTGGTGGGGCGCGCGATTCCCACGAGAGCATCATCCAAGCTGCGCTACGCGAGGCTCAAGAAGAGATCGGTATCGAGACCGATTTAGTTACTGCGCAAGAAACTTTCCACGATGAACATAACGGTTGGTCCTATGACACCGTAATCGCTATCGCCGAACCAAATTTAATCGCCCACGAACAAAATGAAGAATCACTGCAAGTTGAATGGGTTGAATTTGAACGTGTTACTGAAAAGAATTTACATCCAAGCTTTGCCAAGAGCTGGCCAAAAGTACTTTCAATCCTTCGAATAAAGTTTATGTAATTTTTGTAAGGAATTTCGAACAACTTCCCCATCACCGGTGCGCCAAAATGGTGGCATCGAATTGAGAAGTGTCGAGCCATATCTTTTGGTAACAATTCTTGAATCTAAGATTGCCACAACGCCGCGATCATCGATTGATCTAATTAATCGCCCGGTTCCTTGCGCAAGTAAAAGTGCAGCCCTTGGAAGTGAGACCTGCATAAAGCCACTGCCACCTGCGGCATCTGCTTCAGCTGCGCGCGCACTCATAACTGGTTCATCTGGGCGCGGAAATGGAATGCGATCAATCGCAACCAAAGTACATGCTGGCCCCGGAACATCAATACCTTGCCACAGCGAAATCGTGCCGAGCAGAATCGAAGTCTCATCCTTGGCAAACTTCTCAACTAACGCACCCACGCTATCGCCTCGTTTTTGCGTGATGACGGCAATTGGAAGTTCCTTCAAAACTTTTCGCAAATATTCATCGGCCATCTCAACCCCGCGCCAGGAACTAAATAAGGCAAGGGTGCGACCACCGGCGGCATCAATTAATTCCGCAAGCTCTTCTAGAACTTCTTTACTTGGCCCATCTCGGCCAGGCTCTGGTAAATGTTTTGGCATGTAAAGCATTCCCTGATTAGCAAAATCAAAGGGCGATCCCACATCTAGCATCTGCACATTCGCCGGATCGACTTCGCCTTTTTCGACTTCAGCATCTTCACCTTGATCCACTACAAATCCAATCGACTTTGCAATCGCATCAAAAGATTTTCCAACCGACAAGGTCGCACTTGTCGCAATTACTGGAGTATCACTAAGTAAGTTCTTGCGAAGGACCGCCGATACTTCAAGTGGCGCCAAGTAGAGCGTGGAAAATGTTGGTTCAAACCACATAACCTGATGAGCGCCTGGCTTTAACATCTTGGTCGCGGTCTGTTGCACTTCAGCAGTCGCACCCTTAACTCGGGCACGTTCGGCCATCGAATCTGGATCAATTACATCTGAGTCGGCATTGATTAAAGCAACCACTGCCTGCGAGGCATCTTTAACTTTGCGAATCGGCGCCTCTAATTGCGAAGGAAGTTCCGGCAACCGCCCAGCTTTGGTTGGATCACTTCTGACATCACTTGCAAAGTCGGTAAGCGCTTCGGCAAATTCATCTGCCGCCTTGGCAAATGCGTCAGATGCTTTGCCCGGCATATGTTTCTTTGCCATCTTTGCCGCACGTTCAACTCGTCCTACAGTTAACTCTTCGGTTACAGCTTGAGTGGTGCGATCCATAAATTCATGCGCCTCATCCAAAATCACCGCATCGCGTTCGGGCAAAATTGGATGTGAATCAACAATCTCAATTGCCAATAAGGTGTGGTTAGTTACCACTACATCCGCCGTCTGCGCTTTGGCTTTTGCATTTGCCGCAAAACATTGCGATCCAAAAGCACACTCATCTTTACCGATACATTCCCGGCCGGAAACTGAATTGGCATACCAAACCCTGCGATCAACATCCGGGGCATCATCGCGATCCCCCGAGACACCTGGAGTCTGCGCCCAAGCGCGCAACCGTTTGGCATCCTTTTCTAGAACACCAATATCCATGAGTGCTTCACCATCTGGATCGCCTGCTTCGGAGTTCATCTTCTGCAAACATAAATAATTTCCAACGCCCTTATAAACCGCAAAGGTTAGATCTCGCTTTAACTCTTTCTCCAGGGCCTCTTTAATCCGTGGCAGATCGCGTTCAACTAATTGACGTTGTAGAGCAAGGGTTGCCGTTGCGACCAATACTTTCTTTCCATGCACCAATGCCGGTACTAAATAGGCAAGTGACTTTCCAGTTCCAGTTCCGGCTTGGACTAAAAGATGGTGGCGATCGGCAAGTGCATTTGCTACCGCTTCGGCCATCTCTATCTGACCTTCTCGCGGCTGGCCGCCAATGGCAGCAACCGCCGCATCTAACGCGCGTCGAACTTGCGCAGAATTTGCAGCGGCCACTTTAAATACTTACTTTATTAAGTACGGCTAGCGGATTAATTAGTAACAGTTAGCTTTACTACACCAACCATTGCGCCATATTTTTGGACCACAATGTATGAAGTTCCAACTGAAAGTGGTTTTACTCCAGGGTGGGTCGTGTAAGTACCTTGTGATCCACCTGGGAAAAATTCGGCCACTTTACGGTTTGAAATATTTGTTGTAATTCCTGTTTCATCTGGAAGATTAAAGACAAGTGCACTCTTCATTGAAATTGTTGCGGTGCGCACCGTTGATGGATCAATAATTACTGGTGGCAGAGCGAAAGATGAACCAGGGCTCGCCTTCGCGGTTGGCTTAGCACTCGCCTTGGCCGTTGGCTTAGGCGTCGCTTTGGTTGTGGCGGCCACGGCTGTTGAAAATGATGTGGCGGTTAGGGCCATCAGCACGATTGATACTTTTGCGGATTTATTTCTCATAAGAGCACTCTACTAAAACCAACTCTGCTTCTCTTTATGAACAGCTTAATGTTGTGCAAAAAGAAATAAGGGCCGCAACGTTAATTGCGACCCTCAGTAACTTTATTTAACGGATCATGAACATCCGGAGGTGTTTCCGCAACCTTCGCAGACGAAACATGAACCGGCCATACGCATCTTCACACCACAAGTCATGCAAAGTGGTGCATCTGATTTAACGCCGCTCATCTTTTCAAATAACTCCATTGATGAACCAACGCCTTGTGCTGCAGGTGCATCTGCTGGCTTTGCTTCGATCTTTACTGAAGCTGGCTTACTTACAACCGCAGGCGCCACCACAGGCGCAGCTACTTTTGGGAGTGCAGCCACTGTCTCATCTGGTGTGTATTCACCGGAATCAAGTGCGCGAGCGCGCTCTGATGCTGTGTACAAACCAAGTGCGCTACGTGAATCAAATGGTAGGTAATCAAGTGCTAGACGACGGAAGATGTAATCCATGATCGATTGCGCCATGCGTACATCTGCATCATCTGTCATACCTGCTGGTTCGAAGCGAAGGTTTGTGAACTTCTCTACGAAGGTCTCCAGTGGAACTCCGTATTGCAATCCGATTGATACTGCAATCGAGAAGGCATCCATTACACCGGCAAGAGTTGAACCTTGCTTGCCAAGCTTTAGGAATACTTCACCAAGTGCGCCATCGGCATATGCACCGGCAGTCATGTAACCCTCTGCGCCACCGACCATAAATGATGTTGTCATTGATGGACGTGACTTAGGTAGACGCTTGCGAGTTGCTGTTGGATGAGCATCATCTGAAACAGCTTCTTCTTTCGCACCCTTTGAATCAGAGAGTGGTTGACCGACCTTGCAGTTATCGCGATAAACAGCGAGCGCCTTTAGGCCAAGCTTCCAACCTTGGTAGTAAACCTCTTCGATCTCTTCAACAGTCGCATCTGAAGGAAGGTTAACTGTCTTTGAGATCGCTCCTGAAAGGAATGGTTGGCAAGCAGCCATCATCTTCACGTGACCCATTGCTGAGATTGAACGAATACCCATTGCGCAGTCGAAGATGTCGTAGTGCTCTGGCTTTAGGCCAGGAGCATCGATGATATTTCCGTTTTCGGCAATGTAAGCAACGATCGCTTCATTTGTCTCTTCGGTGTAACCAAGCTTGCGAAGAGCTTGTGGAATTGTTTGGTTCACGATCTGCATTGAACCGCCACCGACAAGCTTCTTGAACTTAACGAGAGCTAGATCTGGTTCGATACCTGTTGTATCGCAATCCATCATTAGACCGATAGTTCCGGTTGGGGCAAGAACTGATGCTTGCGCATTGCGCCAGCCATTCTTGGCACCAATTTCGATTCCCTTTGCCCACTCCTTATTTGCAACCTGCCATACATCGGCATCGAGTGAGGTAACGCTCTTGGCTGATGTTGAAGCATTTGCGTGCATCTTCATAACGCGAGTATGTGCTTCGGCGTTACGTGCATAACCGTTGTAGGCACCAACGATTCCTGCAAGTTCAGCTGAGCGACGGTATGAAGTACCAGTCATAAGAGAGGTAATCGCGCCAGCTAGTTGGCGACCGCCATCTGAATCGTAGGCAAGACCTGATGCCATAAGTAGCGCACCGAGGTTTGCAAAACCAATTCCTAGTTGACGGTAGTTGCGAGTTGTCTCTCCGATTGGCTCGGTTGGGAAATCTGCGAAACAGATTGAGATATCCATTGCAGTGATGATTAATTCAACTGCTTGAACAAACTTCTTGGCATCGAATGAACCATTTGATTCAAGGAACTTTAGAAGGTTTAGTGAAGCCAAGTTACATGATGAGTTATCTAGTGACATGTACTCAGAGCAAGGATTGGAAGCATTGATGCGACCGGTCTCTGGGTTGGTGTGCCAGGCATTGATGGTGTCGTCATATTGAATTCCTGGGTCAGCACATGCCCATGCAGCTTCAGCCATCTTGCGGAAGAGTTGGCGAGCTTCAACGGTTTCGATAACTTCACCTGAAGCGCGAGCAACTAGACCGAAGTCAGCGCCTTGCTCGTATGCGCGCATGAACTTATCTGAAACGCGAACTGAGTTATTTGCATTCTGATATTGAACAGAGATGATGTCTTTTCCACCAAGGTCCATATCAAAACCAGCATCACGTAGGGCGCGGATTTTGTCTTCTTCGCGAACCTTTGTCTCGATGAATTCTTCGATATCTGGATGATCAACATCTAGAACAACCATCTTTGCCGCGCGACGAGTTGCGCCACCTGATTTGATGGTTCCGGCTGATGCATCTGCACCGCGCATAAATGAAACTGGACCTGATGCGGTTCCACCAGACTTTAGAAGTTCCTTTGATGAACGGATACGTGAAAGATTAAGTCCAGCACCTGATCCGCCCTTGAAGATCATTCCTTCTTCGCGGTACCAGTTAAGGATTGAATCCATGGTGTCATCTACTGAAAGGATGAAGCAAGCAGAAACTTGTTGTGGTGCGTTGGTGCCAACGTTGAACCAAACAGGTGAGTTAAATGAGAAGACCTGGTGCAATAGCATCCAAGTTAATTCGTGCTCGAAAATTTCGGCATCCGCGTCGGTTGCGAAGTATCCAAATTCTTTTCCGGCCTTTGTGTAAGTAAGTACAACGCGATCGATTACTTGCTTAAGTGACCATTCGCGGTTGTCATGTCCAACAGCTCCGCGGAAGTACTTAGTTGTAACGATGGTTGATGCATTGACTGACCAGAAGTCTGGGTATTCGACACCCTTTTGCTCGAAGATAACTTCGCCGCTCTTCCAGTTTGTTTGTACAACATCGCGACGTTCCCATGTCACTTCGTCATATGGATGCTTTCCAGCGGTTGTGTAAATGCGTTCGATTGTTAAGCCCTTTCCAAGAGTTTTCTTGGAGTTCGAACCTGCTGGCTTATTGACGATGGACATGCGTTATTTCCTTCTTCCGACTAGTTGTTAATTGAAACTGAATTTGAAACTTGGTTTGCTGCTGGTTGTGTTACTTGTTTTGTTACTGGGGTTACTGGCTTTGAAGGAGCAGCGCGGAGAAGTGCGATCTCACCTTCGAAATCTTCAAGAGAGGCAAAGTTACGGTATACCGAGGCAAAACGTAGGTAAGCCACCTCATCTAATTCTCGGAGTGGCGCGAGGATCGCCATTCCAACTTCTTGAGCCTCAACTTCTGCTTGACCGTCAGAGCGAAGAGTCTCTTCAACTCGTTGGGCAAGTAGAGCAAGGTCGTCATCATTTACTGGGCGGCCTTGGCAAGCCTTGCGCACGCCTTCGATGACCTTCTCGCGGCTAAATGGCTCGGTCGCACCTGATCGTTTGATGATCAGAAGGACTGAGGTCTCAGAGGTAGTAAAGCGACGGCCGCACTCGGTGCATTCGCGCCGGCGGCGAATGAGGGTGCCTTCTTCTACCGGACGTGAGTCGACGACTCTTGAGTCATCGTGTCGGCAAAATGGGCAGATCATCGCGGTTTACTCCTGTTTTTCTCGGTTTTTAGGCTGAGAGACTATTTAGCTGAGGGAAGGAGCAATATAGCCGAAAACCACAACTTATGGAACATGAGCCGCGGTTAACCCCTATATGTAGTGGTAAAACTACACCCGAACTTTAGGGTTGCGCGTGATTAACGCGGCGTGTCGGAGAAAATGCTTTTCTAGGCGCTTTCTAGCGCCTAGAAAAACACCTAGAAAAGCATCTAGAAAACCGCTTAATTTACTTAGCAGGCACCCAGAGCTTCTCGCCGGCGTGTAGATCCGATGAGGTTAAATGATTTGCGGTGACGATCTGATCTACGACGGAAGTTAGATCAGAGCCACCGACTAAACCAGCGACAGACCAAAGGGTCTCGCCAGGTGCAACAACAACTTGAACTAAACCTGCATGAGGATTTGTATTGGTCGGTTCTGATGCATGACCAACAGCGCTAAAACCAGCGCCAATCACTATCATTAGCGATGTTGCAGCAATGGTGCGACGAAGCTTTCGTGATTGATTCTTACTCATTTGGTTGTACATGGAGGGGAATCCATTTCTCGGAGAACTTGTTTGTTCGAACCTTTCGAACACCTGTTCTAAAAGAAAAGATACACCTCCCCACCGACACCCGCAAGTTTTTTTAGAACATTTGTTCGCTTTTTTTCAAATCCTCGGCTACCCTTTTCCCATGAGCAAAAAAGCCAATTCCCCAGCCCCGGCCACCGCCTCTTCAAACCATTCAAACCATTCAAACCATTCAAACCATTCAAACACTTCAAATGAGGAGTTAACCGCCCGCCAGGCCAAAATCCTCGCAGTCATCAAGGCCTCCGTTGAGAAGAACGGCTATGCCCCATCTATGCGTGAGATCGGTCAGGCCGCTGGCCTTGCCTCCCCTGCCTCTGTCAAATATCAGCTCGAAATCCTGGCCGAAAAGGGATTGATCAAACGCGCACAGACCAAGGGCCGCGCCCTTGAGGTTACTGATGAAGATGGCGCCATGGCTCCGGAAAAATCTCGCAATGTGCCATTGGTTGGCCAGATCGCAGCCGGAATTCCAATCACCGCTGATCAAAATATTGATGAAGTCCATACCCTGCCAGAATCACTTGTCGGTAAAGGCAATGTTTACATGCTCAAAGTTAAGGGCGATTCGATGGTCGATGCCGCAATCTGTGATGGCGACTACGTTGTTATTCGCGAACAAAAGAACGCTGAAGTTGGCGAGATCGTTGCTGCGATGATCGAGGGTGAAGCCACAGTTAAAACTTTCTCAAAGAAGGGTGGCCATTTCTGGCTCCTTCCAGCAAATGATAACTACGCCCCGATCCCGGCCGATGACGCTGAGATCCTAGGCAAGGTCACTGCAGTACTTAGATCAGTTAAATAAATTTCTTAAGTATTAGTAGTTAAAGCGAAGCTGAGTAATAACTAACGCTTTGCCTTCGACAATATAAATCATTCGATCCCTTTGGTTTATCCGCCTTGACCACGTCGGAAATTCAACATGACGAAGTCGCTCAGGTTTACCAATACCGCCATCAGGGTCTACCAGGGTAGCCGCAATTAGGACTTGGATTCGAGCCACGGTACTTGGGCTCTGCTTCTCCCAATATGCATAATCCTTCTTCACGAGTGGCGTGAATCTAACTTCAGTTAACTTAAATTTAGCGGCCACTACTTACTTACTTTTTTCTTAACGACCCGCTTTGTTGCCGCCCGGCCATCTCCTTTGGCGGTGAAAGGGAATTCCACGACTTCACTGTTCCCTGATTTGGCGTCTGCAATTGAAGCCATCATCGCCTGGTAATTGTTTGGATTTGAGATCAAATACATCGTCTCCATGAGACTTTCATACTCACTCTCGGAGATCAACACGGCGTTTCCGGCCTTTGATGTAATTAGGACTGGGATGGCGTCATCGTTGACTTGTTGAATCAGTGGAAAGAGTTTTGCGCGGGCTTCAGATGCAGGTATCGACATAGGTGAAAAGTAACATACTTGTACGACTTCTCGTACAAGTAAAAAGGCTAGAGCCCTACTTACCCTCGCCCTTTTTTCATGATCGTTTTCTGCAACGTTCATAGCAACAACCGCACGCTAAAACTAAGCTCGTGAAACTCCCATAACACCTAGGCACATCTCATCAGATGAACCCTCGCCCCAAGTCACATAACGTGGTGGCAATTTAGATAAAGATGGAATTAGCGAACGCAGCTTTGGATCAAAGGTGCAGACCACGCGCACGGTATCTCCGGCCTTTAACGCTATTGGTTCCTTCAAAACAGTCGGTGATTGATCATCGAAGTTGTAATTAGGCTTATCCAAAATTNCCTTCTCACCCGCCGTACCCGGATTTAAAATCAACTTAAGAGTGCGCCCAAGTAAATGCATGTGAGGCGTTGCCTTTATGACAACTTCATTTTGCGTAATCTTCTTATCGCAAGTAGAAGTGGTACTTGGCGTTGGTTTAAAGGCGCTCTGGCCGCACAAGAGATTTAGCCCCGCCGCTTCAAAAGCACTTGAAGTTGAAGTTCTGATTGCTAAATCAGTTAACGACTTACCGCGATCACATAGATCTCCAGTAACACCAGCCGGGCAAGCTAATTCAACGGGCGCTGCGACCATATCGCCATACAAAGTCTTTAAGTTTGAACCCTTTGCTGGCACAGCTGATATTTGCACCTTTGATTGATCAGAAATCTTCATGCCAAGAGAAGCTGCCAATAAGTTGTAATGCACCTGCATAATCAACTTATCGCCCTTACTTATAGGAGTCCCATATCCGGCCGGCATCACATCAATATCGCGACCGGGCGCCCATGAAGATAACCATGGCGAAGTCAGAAATGAAGAGAAGGAAGATCCGGCACCAGTGCCTCCAAAGCATGGCCAGCCAGCTCCATTGTTATCTAATTGCGTAGCCTGCGCTAAATCTTTGGCGCCGACTTGAAAGAGAATTGCATGGTGCCAAAGCACTCGGCGTTGTGGCAAAAACTTCACCGAAGTAATCAGCGAATCTTGCTTAACATTTGGATCGATTAAGAAGCATCGATAATCATCGGTTCCGCCATTAGGACCAGCCGGCATATGAGCCTTGCTCATCATCGCGGTGTAGGTAATTGCCGCACCGGCTTGGGCTGCGGAGATTGAAACACCTGAATAGATTGAGGAGGAAACAAGCAGGGCTGCGATCGTGGTCACAACGCGCATCTTCTTCACTCTCATATCTCGATATTAGCCCAGATTTCAAATGGCTTCCCCTCCAAATCCCCAATACCGTAGCCCCATGTTTGAATCAAAGGCGACTCGGTTATTCGTCGCTTGCCTCACCTTTGCATCAACGATTCTCACCGCAACTTCTGCAATCGCTGCGCCGCAAAACAGAAGTGAAGAACTTCGACTAAATGGCGCGGGCAATGTAAAACTCGATGCCACTATTTATCTACCAAGCAAACTTCCCGCCCCAGCAATTTTGTTAGCGCACGGCTTTACCGGTGATAAGAATTCAGTTTCTGCTCAAGCCACCCAATTAGCTAACTCTGGATATGTCGTTCTTGCTTGGACCGCGCGCGGCTTTGGAAAATCAACTGGCGAGATCTCGATGAATTCACCCGAAGGTGAAGTTGCAGATGTCAGCAAATTAATTGATTACCTTGCCACCAGAAAAGAAGTTATCCAACAAAGTTCTAACGATCCGTTAATCGGAATCACAGGTGCTTCATATGGTGGTGCGATCTCACTTCTAAGCGCCGGCTATGACAAACGAATCGATGGCGTCGCCGCCGACATAACCTGGAACAACTTGGTTCATGTTCTCTTTCCACAAAATGCTAATGACAAATCACCGATCGGTCCCTACAAGAAATTCTGGGCTGGTTCATTCTTTGCTCTTGCCACCTTGCCAAATGCCCTTCAAGGCGAATGCGGCACCTTTAGAAAAGATTGGTGCCAGGCATTTAAGACCGCGGTCGCCACCGGCGCCCCGACAAAAGCCCAGATCGATCTAATGAACGCCGCCTCCCCTTCATCGATCGCAAATAAAATCACCGCACCTACTTTGTTAATGCAAGGCGAAAGCGATTCCCTCTTCCCGCTCTCGGAATCTTCCATCACCGCAAATCAAATTCACCAAGCCCATCCAAATACGCCGCTTTCTTTAATTTGGCACGGCGGTGGCCACGATGGCGGCCTAGATGAATCAAAGCGCCTTAATCAAGCAACGCTTAATTGGTTTGATATCTACCTAAAGCATGCGAAGAAAGCCTTTCCAAAATTCCAAGTTACAAATACCAATGGCTCGATCTCACTTGTTGATTCATCAGTTATTCCAAAATACTTAACCGCAAATACCCTGCCTAACCAATCAGGTACTCGAAATCTTCAAATCGATACGCCATTTTCTGCAATGGTGGCACCAATCGGCGGGATCCCAGGTGCGATCTCATCTCTACCTGGAATTGGTTCCGCTATCACCGCACTTGCGGCAACCGGCGGCGCAACATCTTCCGACCCACTCGCAGGTGCCAGCGCAGCCTTCCTTCCCGGTCAATCAGGTTTCCTTGAGACGGCGCCCCTAACAAAACCAATCTCAATTGTTGGTTCCTCTTCCATCAATTTAAAGATCTCATCCACCACAAATGATGCAACGCTCTTCTTCTCACTAGTTGTTAGAACTCCATCTGGCCAGACCAAACAACCAAATGGCATTGTCGCCCCGGTTCACCTGACCGGGCTAAAAGGCGCCGGTTCGAATTTCATAATCACTCTGCCAGCAGTCGTTGTCGATGCCGCGATGGGCGACAAACTCGCTGTTGCAATTTCATCTACTGATCAGGGATATTCCTTGCCGCAAGATGGCCGCAGCTACACCGTGATTACAAATTCACCACTAACTATCCCAACCCTTAATTTTTATTCCACAATTAGCAAATCCACTTTCTTCTTCTGGCCAATCACCGCACTTGTAATTTTGATTCTCGCCATCTTCTTTGCCTACCTGCGCCGCCCGCGTCATCAAGAGATTGCTAAGAAACCAAGCAAGGCCTTAGTTAGCGTCACAAATCTTTCCAAGGTTTATAAAGATGGTTACAAGGCCGTCTCTGATCTCTCTTTTGAAGTAGAACGCGGCCAAGTACTTGGATTACTTGGACCAAATGGCGCCGGTAAAACCACGACCCTTCGCATGTTGATGGGACTTATCTTCCCAACCGAAGGTGAGATCGCAATTGAAGGTAAGCCGATCTATCCCGGCTCACCAACTCTTGCAAACCTTGGATCATTCGTTGAAGGTTCTGGATTCCTGCCCCACCTTTCCGGCCGCGAGAACCTAGAGCTCTATTGGAAATCAATCGGTCGCACCGATGAACCATTCTTTGAAGAAGCAATAAAAATTACCGACCTTGGATCCGCCCTAGATAAAAAGGTTCGCTCTTACTCCCAAGGAATGCGCCAACGCCTAGCTATCGCCCAAGCAATGCTTGGAATGCCAGATCTACTTGTTCTAGATGAACCAACCAATGGCCTAGATCCACAACAAATCAAAGCAATGCGCGGAGTCCTAAAGGATTATGCCAAGACTGGTCGCACCGTAATTGTCTCTAGCCACTTACTTGCTGAAGTTGAACAAACTTGTTCGCACGTTGTCTTAATGCACCGTGGCAAGTTGATTGCCTACGGTCCGATGAAAAAGATCCTAAAAAACAAGGGCAAGAAGGCCACCAACCTTGAAGAAATCTTCATTGAATTAATCGGTGATGACTTAACCATCGGAAAGGTGAAATAGGTTTAATTATGTATAGCGCCCACAAAACCCTTCCCTATCGCGTTGAGATGTATCGCCAACTAAAGCGAAAGCGCACCCTCTTCGCCTACCTCTTTGTCATGGCCCTTCCAATCATCGTGGCCCTTGCCGTTAAATTCGGTACATCAGGTAACTCAACAGGTCCAACCCGTTTTGGTTCTGGCACCGCAGATCTAATAGGACTTGCCACAAAGGGCGCCGCTAACTTCACCTCCACTATGTTCTACTTTGCAACACCATTTCTTCTTGTCGCAGTCATCTCCATCTTTAACGGTGACACCGTCGCCTCAGAAGCTAATTGGTCAACGCTGCGTTACCTACTTGCCTCTCCAGTCCCACGCACCAGACTTCTACTTCAAAAACTAAAAGTAAGTCTCACCCTCTCCGCCTTTGCAATTTTAATTCTGGTCGCAACATCCTGGACTGTCGGACAAATAGCTTTTGGTGGCGCACCACTTGTCACACCACTTGGCGTGACCATGCAAACAGGCATGGCCTTCACTAGACTCTCCATCGTCGCCGTCTACCTTGCAATAAATCTCTTCGCAGTGGCCGGCCTTGCCTTCTACTTATCTGTCGCAACCGATGTTCCCTTGGGCGCAGTGGGCGGGGCAATTGGAATCATGATTCTCTCCAACATCTTGGATGCAATCTCCGGCCTTGGTTTGCTACGCAATTGGCTACCAACCCATTACGCCTTCTCTTGGTTTGATGCGCTATCCGCCAACATCGACTGGACCTCAATGATTCGCGGAGCTAGTTATTCACTTATTCTTTTCTTTATCTTGCTCTCTCTATCAATCATTAAGTTCGGCAAGAAAGACATCACTTCCTAAAGCCCGGGTTTTATAACCGTAATCCCAGCACCACCAGAACCCATCTCTGACAACGCAACGGCACCTTCTTCCAAACCAATCTCTCTTGTAATCAACACCGACGGATCAAGTGCACCTGATGCAACAAGTGCCAACATCTCTGGATAATCCACCGCCGCCATTCCATGCGATCCCAGTAAATCTAACTCCCACGCAATCACTCGCGCCATCGGTATCGCACTGAGTCCATCCTCGGTAAGCAACAATCCCAATTGCAGATGCCGTCCCCTACGTCGCAATGACAGTACCGACGCCCCTGCAGTCACTTCACTTCCCAATGCATCCACCGCCACATGCGCTCCGCCAAGTGATTGCATATATAAAACTGGATCAACCTCGCGTGAATTAATACCAATAGCTCCCAATCCAACAGCCATCGATAACGCTTCCTCATTAACATCGACCGCATAAACAACTGCGCCAAGCGCCCGAGCAATCATCACCGCACTCAAGCCCACACCACCACAGCCATAAACAACAACCACTTCACCAGAGTTAACCAATGCCCGCTTAACCAACCCGCGATATGCCGTAGCAAAGCGACAACCAAGCGCCGCAGCTGTTGAAAATGAAACACCCTCAGGAATCAAAACCAAATTAAAATCCGCGTTCTCAATCGCAACATATTCCGCAAAAGAACCAAAGCCCGTAAACCCCGGTTGTGTCTGCACCGGACAAACTTGCGCATCTCCCCTCAAGCACCATTGACATTTCCCACAGCCACAAACAAAGGGAACCGTTACCCGATCCCCCACTTTAAATTTTATAATCAACCCACCAACCGCACTAATAACCCCAGCCAACTCATGCCCGGGCACATGGGGCAACTTAATATCCGCATCATGCCCCATCCAGCCGTGCCAATCACTTCTGCATAACCCCGTCGCCTCCACCTTTATAACCACCCCAGCCTCACTTGCCACCGGCATAGGAATACCAACAACCGATAACGGTCCCTTGAATTGGGTGAAGTGGACAGAGTTCATAAACTAAAGACTACTTTAATAAATTCCAAGAGCTGCATCGAAAATCCTTGAAATTGATGAAAAATTCAGAATTGACCAATTACACAAAATAAGTTTTATTGAATCAATAATTAGCAATTTTGACTTTAAAGGCATCTCTAGGCTCGTTAAAAATATCAATTTAAATCGTATATGATGCCCTTATGAGTGAGATGGAATTAAAGAATTTGATCAAAGAGTATGAAAATCTTGGAACTTTCAAAGCTACGGAATTAACTTTGGATGATGCAAACTGTGAACATTGGGTGCAATTAACGGTTGATCCACAAAGATTTATTCCTTCTATTTTTGATGGTAATTGGGCATACCCTTCTAAGCATCCAGTCGCTGGTTCCATCAGAATTCTGCGAATTGTTAAAGGGAATGATGGCGTTGCCAGAATACTTGGTAGACAAGGTAAAGCTATTTACGCATATCCTTGGATTGCTTAATTATCCTAAATAGATTTTGAATTCTGGTGGTTTGCACACGTCACTGACATTAGGTCTTGTCAAATCTCAGGGATGAGTTATACGTATTGTGGAACTAAATATCCAAATTGATTTGAGTTTTGAGAGCCGAATGTGAAGAGCTTAGATACCTTCGATATACAATAATGTTTTCATCATAGAAAATATTGGGGCTGATCATGATCGAACAGAGGGATAACCGATTGAAAAAGAAATTAAGAGTTTTTGAGGCATTTGCAGGATATGGCGGAGCGTCTTTTGCGTTAAAGCGAGCAAAGATAGAATTTGAAACCATTGGATATTCAGAAAATGACAAATTCGCCTCTGCTCTCTACGAAAAAAATCACCCTGGCGTACACAGCTATGGAGATATAACTAAAATTGATCCTCAAAAAATGCCAGACTTTGATCTTTTCACTGGAGGGTTTCCTTGTCAGCCATTCTCACAAGTTGGACTCGGGCTCGGCGAAGCAGATATTCGCGGAACTCTTTTCTACGACATTATTCGAATTTGTGAGAAGAAGAGACCGAAGCATGTACTACTTGAAAATGTAAAAGGATTAAGAACAAATCGTCATGGTAAAACACTTCAAACCATAGTTTCAAAATTAGAGGATCTAGGATATGACGTTGCAATAGAACTTTTGAATTCAAAACATTATGGCATTCCCCAAAATCGAGATCGAATCTGGATTTATGGCTACATGGGAACTCTTCCACTGGACTTCACTCTCCGGCCCGCGAGTGAAAAATTGAAAATTTTTTTAAAGGATTTACTAGATGAAAATGCAGATTCGACACTGTTCAAATCAAGGGAACAAATTGAAAGATTAGTTGAACTTTATGGCTTAGATTTCAACGTTAGAGAACCAGCATGTGCAGACTTGTACAACAAAAATATTCGATCAGATGGGCTAAGTATTACAATACTCGAGCCGCACCATAATAAAATGAGAATGGTTCTTCCTCCAAAAGGAAAAAAAATGCAAGTTAGAAACTATTCGGTTTTGGAGCATTTTAGACTGATGGGCTTTAAAGATGGAGAAATTGACTTCGCAGGACAGTCTTACCAGCAACTTTGTAAACGAGCAGCAAATGGTTGGGATATAAACCTTGCAGCAAAAATTTTTAGATTAATCTTTGATCAAGTTGATGTAAGATAAGAATCCGCAGATAAAACTCATTTAAAATTTCATTTTTTCTTTTGAATCCCCGTATAGCCAAACATTTTTGTTTATTTTCGTTGGATTTTTTTCTCTAAATGCATTAGTCAGAATTGAAAGAGTGTCTTTGCTATACATATTGAATCTGACTTGCCGATAATGTGCTGGACTATCATTTCTAATTTCTATTTCAATAAGATTCTTCAATACTTTTCCATCTCTACTGTAGGAGAGAAGTGTTTTTTGTGCCGCCACGTTGTAGTCCTGAGGAACAAATCCCGCTCTTGAAACCGAAGGTGTGAGCTCTCTAGTTAAAATATTTAAAACCTCGACTTTCTCAAAAACTTTAAATACCTGATCTTGGAGAAATGTATCATCCTTAATTGATATTAGGTCGACGTCTAAGTTATTAAATATTGCTTCTTCGAGGAACGACTTTAAAAAATCTTTATCTTTTAAGGAGTCGCAAACATCTAGTGTCGAATTAGATAGTTCTTGTTTTGATTTTATGTATGAATTTGTTCCTAATTGTAGTGCAATTTCTAGATTTGATAATAACTTGGTTTTTTCTTTTCCGTGTGAACTCAAGTAATTTTCTTTGAATTCTATACATTTGATTCTATCCTTGAAATAATCATTTGCGTTTTGCGGAAAGGAATCTAGGCAAGGTTTTAGGATAGAAAGCTTCTTGCTATTTGCAATTCGATCGTAACCATACAAAAAGATTTGCCATTTTTTTCCACTTTTTACTGAAAATTTATTTCCAAATTTATCTTTAACATCAGCCTTCTGAGTGCCGCTGATTGTTTCGCCGTCTATCAGTGATGCAAAAATATCTTCATTCTTGTGTCCGCTTATTTTCTTTTCTCTAGAAATTTCGCTAGATGGCGCTCGGCGTCGATTAATAGTCATTTTCTTCTCCGATAATTTGAAGTTCTTTATGTACAAATAGTATCTCACTGATTCCTTGAAATCTATGAATAACTAACTTAATAGTTTCATTAAGCACTTTTTACTAATAGCCTCTTTGTTAATTTTTGTTTTAATTGATGGTTTTCTTTCAAGTTAAAATTATTACTTTACAAGCCCTAATTCTGCTATATTTCCCTTGGGTCCAGAATCTAAGCACTAAGCCCTTCTGCTTGCTTAGTACCAACCGCGCAACCGCGCACGGTGGTCTGAAGGAAGACCTGCTGGCGATGAAAGACACCGCCAGAAGAGCGGATCTTTTATTTAAAGGTCCAGTTGGGACTAATTGCCATGTCGAATGCCGTATGCACTTCCTGTTTCTCGTTAACCTCGTTGGATAAGACCAGTTCTCAAAGGTGCCGGTGCGAATCGCAGGTTCCCGTTGAATATGGGAACTTGAATTGCCCAAGTGGGTTTCATCTTTGTTATGTCTGTGCCCGATCGGAAGTTGGTGGGTATAGCCGATGGTCTTGGGAGGCCTGCTCCTGCTGCAAAGCGGAGAACTCCTCCATCCAAAAGCGCTTTGGGCTCAGTCTGTTGCTTGGTCGCCACTCGATTATGAATGGGGTCAGCATTCCTTTGGCTATAAAGGCAGCGGAGCTCGATTCTGCTGTATTGAAAATGGTGGCTTTTGCAAAAAGTGCAGAGTCGCTTTCTGATTGGGGAAAGTTGCGAGCGCGAGAGTTATTTGAATCTGTTCCGGAGTGGGAGCAAAAGAAGTTTATTGCTGTTGAAGATTGGCAAAAGAAGTTTAAATCTGATCGCAAGAGTTCTTTAGAAGCGCTTCGACTTTATTACGGAGTTAAGCATCTAAGTGATCTTCTAAAGAAGATTGAAAGTTATTAATAAGCCTAGTAATGAAGCTGTGAATAAAGTTCTGTGGATAACTTTATCCACAGGAGATTACTTTTGCTTGACGGTGGGTGGGTTTAAAGTATCGTTTACGAAGTAAGTAAATAACTAACAAATTGGAGCGTAGAAAAGATGGAAGAAGCTAAGAAAACTAAGAGCCCTCGGGATTACATCAGCCCATCGGACTTAACCTTCCTTTGGTCAGAGTGCAAGAAATGTTTCTGGCTGAAGTACAACAAAGGCATCACTCGGCCCGGCTTTATGCCCCTCGTCGGACCAATGGCTGCCTATCAAGAGAAGCTTTATCACTTGGCCCCCTCAAGTGATATCGCTTCAAACTTAGCCCCTGGTGTAGTTCGCAACTGGGGTGAGACTGTTGAAAGCAAGCCATTTGTAATCAACGGTGTCGAAACTAAATGGCGCATCAAAGGCAAGTACGACTTCTTGTTGACCTTCGAGGATGGACGTACCGGCCTAATTGATTGCAAAGTTACGACCAGTGAGATTGATGGATCCAAGATCTCTCTCTACTGGCCGCAGCTTGAGGCCTATGCATATGCTCTTGAGTCTCCTCTCTCTGGCCAAGCGCATGTGGTTTCGGAAACTGGATTATTGATCTGGCGCGTAGAAGATGCGACAACTGATAATTCAAGTTCTCACCTCTTCAAATCTGAAAAGGGTTATCTATCTGCCGGACGTCGACCTGAAATGTTCTCGCACTTCATTTCAGAAGTTGTTTCGGTACTTGATGGAGAAATACCTGATTCAAGCGAGAAGTGCTCCATGTGCAAGTTCGTTGATAAACGAAACGCTGTCGAAGCCGCCTAATCGGTAAGACAGAAGTCGGCGACCTGTGATATCTTTTTCGCAGGTCGATCGATGATCCAAGCGTTAAGCCTTTTAGCTTGCTTGGTGCCAACCGCGCAACCGCGCACGGTGGAACTAAAAGTAGACCTGCTGGCGATGAAAGACACCGTCAGAAGTGCGGATCTCAAACCTAGTTCGGGGTCCATTAAGGATCTATTACTACTATGCCGAATTTACATATAACGGCCCTGCTTGAGGCCGACAGTGAATATTTTCAAGCGCTCTGCACCTGCGGTTGGTTCTCCTCGGTGGTTTTCAAAGAGGAGGCCGATCTCTGGCGGGCCATTCACGCTCATGATGTTGTCGCATTTCGTGGGGCGCATGATGTCAGTGGTAGGAGTTAAGTTATGAGTAGTTGGGAAGGAGAGCCAATCGAAGATAGGGAGTTAAACGAGAAAGAGTTGTGGGAGGTCTTGCCCACGCGAGATGGCCAAGAGCGAGCCGAAGTATTACTCGCCCTCAGCAAACAGGCCGGATTTCGAGGATCAAATGAAGAAGCTCTAGCGCTGGCAGAGACTGCGCAAGAGATCTACAAATCACTCGGCGCCTCTGTTGCAGATGCAGATATTGCAAATGCATTTACTGGAATCAGTTACTCACTAAGAAAACTAAATAAGACCGAAGAAGCCGTAAAGGTTCTAAACAAAGCAGTTGAGATCTACCGGGGAGATCACTTTCCTTTCGTAGATGATCTGCTAAGAACTCAGGCTATTTGGTATAGCGAGATCGGTCAGTGGGAGAAAACCCTCGACTGTCATCTAGAAGCTACGAGAGTTAATGAGATTGATGGGAACCAGGAGTGGTTAGCAAAATCTCAATTCAACGTTGGAGTGGCATATGGCCACTTAGGAAATTTCCGCGAAGCAATAAATCAGTACAAATTAGCCCGCGAAATATTCAAGAGTCTGAAGATGGTTCCCGAAGTAGGAAGATGCGACGAGGCACTCTCTGAGGCTCATGTTGAACTCGGAAATTGGGAAGCTGCAATCGAAGTGGGTAATAAAGCATTAGATGTAGCAAGGACAATTGATTGGTCAGACCGACTAACGTGGATTTACTACATCTTAGGTAAGGCAAGAATCCTGGCAAAGGATTACGAACAAGCAGAAGTAAATCTTGCGGATGCTTGTTTACTAGCAAAGCGAAGTGAAGAAATCGATTGGAAACTTGTGGTTTCAATCGAAGAAGAAACAGCAAAGCTACTTCGGTTAAAAGATCGAGGAAGTGATGCTGATGCGATTGAGGCTCGTCTAGCTACTATCCGAGAAATTCTCGGGTAGTAGGTCGGGAAGGAGAAATCGTGGGAAATGTTGCTAATCGGCAGTGTCCGATCTGTCGAAGTACCGATATAGAACAAAAATGGGTGACCACAAAGAGTTACTTCCAATGCAATTCATGCGGTGAAAGGTTTGAGAAATGAAGAAACTTATTTCAATGGTATTTGTTGGGATCTTGCTTGTGACTGGGGTTGAGGTTGCATCCGGTGCCTCTCCAACACCCGTGGCGCAACCAGTTGCTCCAACAGTCGCAGTCATAGATTCAGGAGTAAATACCGCTCTATTTCCAAATATTGTTGCCGAGGTATGTATTCTCGAATATTCAAACTGCCCTAATGGCCAAAAGTTTATGGAGGGGGCAGGAGCCGCAAATACTGGCATCACCACAAATTCAACTTTAACTCACGGCAATGAGATGTTATCGATCATTAATAAAGTCTCCCCTGCCGTCAAATTTGCGGTCATTCGAATTATTGGGGTAACCGACAAAGGAAATCCTTATATTTATTCGAACAACGCAGTCAAGCAAGGCTTGGATTGGATTGTTGCCAACCGAGCGAAATACAACATTGTTGCCGTAAATGTTTCACAGGGAAAGATCTTTGATAATTGCAAAGTCCCCGATGGAACCGAAGCTGATGTAGCAGCACTTAAAGCACAAAATGTTGCGGTAATTGCTGCGACCGGAAATGACAGCAACCGGACCTCAATGATGTCTATTGCTTGCCTACCTGATGTGATTTCGATTGGTGCTACCGATAATCCAGACCCTGGAGTGAGTGGTAAAGCTTGGGATCCAAAAGCAGCCCCCTATATATCACGCTATAGCAATGGAAATCCTTCAACCTACTTTTATACAAATGCGAGATGGTTTGTGACCCTCCCAAGTGGAACAACTAAATTTTTGGTTGGTACATCCAATGCCACAGCAGCCTTTACTGGATGGTGGGTCAAGAACTTCCAAAAGGACATTCCAACTACCCTGGATCTAATACGTTCTACTGCAACGACTGCTAGCAATCAGTGGCTAAGTGGAAAGTATGTATTTATCCCTTCATGACCCAGACTTTCTTCAACTTATCAAGGCGACCCATAATACGAGCACTTCTATTTGTATTAATTGCAACCTTTTTCTTTGACTTTGTCTTCGGGAAATTGCCGGTAGCCAAACTGCCACTCTCCCAGTTTTGGCAGGTCCTAATTTGGCGTTCAGCCTCAGTTATTGCTTCCCTAGTCGCAATCAAGTTTCTATTCCCTGCCTCGCTTAGGAAGCTCTCTTTCAAATTCAATGCGAAAGCGTCTCTCATAAGAATTGGAGTGACTCTTTACTTCACTCTTGCACCACTGTTGCATTCAAGAATCTCCCACTTCTCCCCTGATCAGATTCTTGAAGGATTTGTCTTTGCTCTATTCATTGGTATTGATGAGGAGATATTTAGCCGGGTTTTAATCTTCGGAGCGCTGGAAAAGTGTGGAATATTTCTTGCAATAATTATCTCTTCAATTCACTTTGGTCTACTCCACATAGCTAACTTCTACTGGGGTGGACAGTCTCTTTCATTCACAATGAGCCAGATTGTTAACGCCGCTGCCTTTGGCTTTCTAATGTGCGCCCTGATGATCACTACGGGGAATATCTGGATCTCTGTCTTGATGCACGGGTTGAATGACACCCCATATCAATTTGAGAAGGCCGCAGTTACAACTTCGGCCGTAACGGGTGGGGCTGATTGGATGGTGACAGATGTTCTAAGAAGTGATTTTTTGTTTTGACGCAATTAGAATAATGAAAAAGTGTTATGTAGATTAAATAGAATAAAAATTGCAACTCATATTGATTAGCGATATGAGCAGCAAGTTCGCAGTATTTCCTTGACAATCTGGTCCATAGATTTTTACTTTTTAGCGAATCTGGATTGCACTGTTCACTATTTTGATTCGAAAGTGCAAGCAGTGGCGATGTCAGTAGGCGTTTAAAAGTCAGGAAAGTAGCCTGAAATCATCTTCTTGACACGCGCAAATAACCGGATATATTTCCTCTAGGCCCGTTTGGGTGTCATTTGTCTGGTAACTCTTAATCACCGGGTTTTGTCTTTACGAATCACCCCGGTCCCCCACAACGCCCACAGCACCAGTAACGGTTGGAAGAGCAATCTGATTGCACGAGCGCGATCGCTATCTAATCCGAAGGCATCGATGTGATTGACGTATTGCGAGATGTTTCCGGGGAAGATTGCGATGAAGAAGAGCGCTGTGGCTATTCCGACTTCTCTGCGTCGTTGTAGCGAGATGAGTGCAAGGCCAAGGGATATCTCGACGACTCCTGAGGCAAGTACGACAAAGTCAGGTGAAAGCGGGAGCCACGTGGGTACTTGGGCTTGGAATGTTGCGCGGCTGGTTGTGAGGTGGAGTGTGCCGGTAAAGATGAGGGTGGCACCTAAGAGGATCTGTGTGGCTTTGCGTATGAGGCTAACGGTGCGCATGTAGTGAGGTTACTCAGAACTAGGCCATTGGATATCTGGACGCGAAGAAGTGAACCAACCTTCTCAGGTCTGAAGTATTAAGGTGATGGTGGATGTCTGCCGGCGGTCATAGAATTCCGAAATGAAGAGATTGCTGACCATCGGGGTGCTTGCAGTGGGTTTGATGCTTCCGACCTCGCCTTGTTTTGCTGCCAACGCAGCGCCAACAGTCTCCATCACCACCCAATCCCAGGTCGTCAAAGGTCGTTTTGTTCTCACTGCCTCTGCAGCTCCTGATCCAACAGGAACTGCAACTCTTCAGATTGCTGGACTGAAGATTGTGGGAGCTCCATCTGGATTTGGTGTGACTCTTAACAATCATGGAAATCGTGATTATTCCAGCTACAACTTTGACTCTGCAGGCCTTGCCGATCAAGCGTGGAATGCCAATGACACTTCTTATCAATTCACCTTTGACACTACTTCCTGGCCAACGGGAAGTTATGCAGTCACTGTCTTCACTAAAGATAGCAATGGTCGCACTGCCGTAAGCGCTCCCATAACGTTGACTA